>Ga0078972_1000237_pt1 | contig 231057 bp, 194 predicted proteins | sample YelNatPaOPGAMG01_FD_67568 | JGI IMG/M metagenome (GOLD analysis project Ga0078972, IMG submission 67568) | Hot spring thermophilic microbial communities from Obsidian Pool, Yellowstone National Park, USA - OP-RAMG-01 (SPADES assembly) (version 2) | ecosystem: Environmental > Aquatic > Thermal... | reverse complement strand
AATCCCAAAGTCGCTTCACCGAAGCCAGGCATACGGAGGAAGGGATGATTCGTTTTCAGCGTCTATCGCCCTGGATCATCCGCGGCGGGGCGGCGATCGTTTTCCTGGCGGCGGGGGTGCTGGTCGGGCAAACGATGTTCACCCGGGGTTTCCACAGCCTGCGCGAGGCCCATGTTTCGCCGGGTCTGCCCATCGGCGTGACCGGCGGCGCCGGCGAGCCGGCTGAAGCCTCCCGACGTATCGCCGCAACGCCGGGCGTCATTTATCAGACCTTCGCCGGACAGGACTTTCGCGCCGTAGACCCGGGTGGGACGAAAGTAAAGTTCACCCCCGGAGGCCAGGTTGCCGTCATCCCTGGGACGACTTCTGAGAATCATTTCTTATCGGCGCGGCTAAATTTGCCGCAAGGCGCACGGGTAATCGAGTTGGTCTTTTATTACGTACGGGAGACAAACGGGACAATCGTCTTCCGCCTGGCTCGCTACGACCCGTCAGCCGCCTCGGTAGATTACCCGCTGACTCTTACCGCTGGTGAGACGGTCAAGGGCGAAGTGCAGTCCGTCTACGCCATGGGAAGCATGGATGCCCCGCTCGCGGTGATCGACAATGCGGTTTACCAGTACTCGCTGGAATACTTCCCCTCTCCCGGCTCGCATCAACACAATGATGCTCTACGGTTAAGCGGGGCGCGCATCGGATACGTGCTGCCGACGACCTACATTCCGGTGGTGAGCAAATAATTAACGTGGGATCGAGGCTTTTGCCAGCCGGTCCACCCGTTCGTTGTCCGGGTCGCCGACATGACCGCGCACCCAGCGCCATTCGACCTGATGGCGAGCGAGCAGCCCATCCAGCTTCTGCCAGAGCTCCAGGTTGGCCAACGCCCCGCCTTTACGCTTCCAGTTTCTGGCCTTCCAGGCGGGCAGCCATTCGGTCACCCCGCGCTGAAGGTATTGCGAATCGGTGTGCAGCCGCACCCGGCACGGTCGGTTTAGCGCGGAGAGGGCCTCCACTGCGGCGGTCAGCTCCATGCGGTTGTTGGTGGTGCGCCTTTCCCCGCCGGTCAACTCTTTCTCATGGTGATTGAAACGCAGCAGGGCCGCCCAGCCGCCTGGCCCGGGGTTCGGGTCGCAGGCGCCGTCGGTGTAGATCACCACCAGGGGCAATTCTTCTTCCGCGCTCATGAACCTTTATCCAGGACTTCGCGCACCATCTGATCGAGCTGCTGAACGATGTCAGGAACCTGCTCCGCCCTGGTATTGGCCTCGAACAACTGGCGGACGGCATCTTCGAGCACGTTGCGCGCAGTGCGCCAGGAGACTTCCTCTGGGGTAGCCTCAGCCTGGTCGAACCGGGCGGCGACGGCGCGCCATTGGGAGGGCATCGCAGCGTCGCTTTCCAGCATCTGCAGGGAGGAATTGCGCGCGGGGATGACGCCGGCGGCGCGCGCCTGCTCCGCCAGACGAGACGGATCAAGCAGCCAGCGGACCAGCAGCCAGGCAGCCAGTTGGCGCTCAGGATTCGAGCGGATCACGGCAAAGGATAGACCGTCGGCGATCAACAGGGGCGCCCCGTTCTGCGCCGGGAAGGGCACAATCGTCCATTCATCCGCAGAATCAGCCAGTTTCATCGCGCGCGCCTGGGCGGGGATTTCCTCCAGGCTGCCCGCGTACATCAACGCCATGCGGTGGGCGAAATAATCGTAGGGTGAGGGGTTGCGCGCCAGCCAGGCGCAGCCCTGATCGAAAAGACGCTTGAGATAGGCGAAGGCATCCACAACTTCGGGGGTATTCAATCGATATTCGCCGGAAGCGGACGGCCGAAGGTTGCCGCCAAAGGCGGTCACCCAGCTCGAGGCGGTCAGCCAATCGCTGGCCGCAATCCAGCCGCCGGTGCCGCGTCGCTCCAGCTCAGGCGCGACAGCATTGGCCTTGGCGGACGCGCAGACCTGCTGCTCAAACTCTCCCGGGGTGGCGGGCGGTGAATCAAAGCCCAGTTCACGCGCCCAGGTCTGGTTGTAATAAAGCACCCCGCCATCCAGGAGCCAGGGCACTCCCAGGCGGACCTGTCCGTCCAGGCCAGCCTGCCAGAAGGGGGTTAAAAAGTCGGCCTCTTCACCCGATTTCAGACCCCATTCGGCATCCTTCACGTAAGGGGACAAATCCAGGAGCAGCTCAGAGGTGGACTGGAAGGCGCGAAGTTGGAGGGGCAGAAGGGTGACCAGATCGGGGGGAGGGGAAGCAGAACTGAGCGGCTGAATGGCGTCCAGCAGATCGGATGAAGTCAAAAAACCTCGCGGGCGCACCAGAATCCCCCAGGGATTAATTGCATTGAACTGGACGATGAGCTTTTCCAGCGTCTGTCCGGCTGGCTCGTCCAGGGCATACCAGAAAGTCAAACTGGTTCCGCGCAGCGCATCCGCGCTCACGCCGAGGCCAGGGGTGGGAACAGGCGTCGTGCTGTGAACCGGTGTGGGAGATGGGTCAGCTTTAGCGAGCGTGCTGGTGGCGGAGGCCGGCGTGGGCCGGGGAGCTGGCCCGGCGCAGGCGGCCAGAAACCAACTCAGCAGCAGGAACCCAACAACAATGCGACGGAGCAGAGGGGTTCTCAAAGACACACTCGCCCGAAGCGATCAACCGGCATGCGGTCCCGAAAGGGTCGTATCTGCACCAGGGCCGGATGCAGCCGAAAGCTTGCTGGCCTCACCCACCGACCAGCACCAGCGGTACGGGGGTGAAGACCAGAACGAAGATGACCAGCGCCAGAACGGCCAACGCTTTGCGCGGCCCATCCAGGGGCGTGATCTGGTCCAACGGCTCGGCGTATACACGGCCGAGCAGGAAAATCAGCAGCGCCCACAGCCACCAGCCGTTCCAGAAGAAGCCCAGGCCGACCAAGGCAACCAGGATGAATGGAAGCAGCAAACGGGCACGCCGAGCGCCCAGGAGCACATAGAGCATGTGGCCGCCATCGAGCTGTCCGGCGGGTATCAGATTCAATGAGGTGACCAGGATGCCGATCCAGCCGGCCCAAGCCACCGGGTTGAGCATCACATCCACGCCGCCCAGGGGCAGCGGCTGGCCGGTGAAAATGTAGCGCAGCCAGTAAAGCGCCGGCGGCACGCCGCCATAGCTCGCGGGCGCAGGCAGAAGCTGATGAAAAACAGCAAATTTCGCCAGCAGATACAAGAGCGAATTACCCTCGAGCTGCAGACCGACGCCCGGCCGCATAATGCTTGGAATCTCACCCACCTTGGAAAGCGACAGGCCGATGAGCAGCACAGGGATGGCCACGATCAATCCTGCCAACGGGCCGGCGATGCCGATGTCAAGAAGGATGCGCCGGTTTTTGGGGGGCTCTTTCATGTTGATGAAAGCGCCCAGTGTGCCAAAGGGGCTGAAGGGCAACGGCAGAAAATACGGCAACGTGACATAGGTCTTATGATAGCGGCCAGCCAGGTAATGGCCAAACTCGTGGGCCACCAGGATGGCCAGCAGGCTGACGGCAAAAGGCCAGCCGCTGCCCAGATTGCGTAAGATCGCCAGAAAAAGCTGGCCCAGGCTGGCTCCAACCGGGCCTTCCAGGTTGTTGAGCGCCCCCGCCATGAGCACGCTGATGACCGTCAGGCCGAAGAGCAAAACGTTGACGCCCGGATTGTAGGGTTTGGGCCGGATGCGGCCGGACATAAGCAAAATGAGATGCCGGTCGCCCTCCTTGCGGAACAAGGGGGTGATATTATAGGGTTTGAGCTGTTCACTTAGCCAGTCGTAATCGGCGGCCGAGTCCTGTCCCCGCAACCGCCCCCGATACCGCACCAGAAAGTTCTGATTGCCCTCGCCGAGGGTTACATCCTCGACGTAAAAAATACGCTGTATCAGGTTGTTAATCGATTCTTGCGGATATTCCGATGCCATAGAATGTTCACCTAACCTTCATGTCCTTGCCAGGCGGGAATGGATGGGAGTCGAACCCACCACGGCCCGCAACGCGACCCGACACCGGTTTTGAAGACCGGGGAGCCCACCGGGACTCATCCACTCCCGAGGGTTAAGCATACCCCAGGGAAGGTGCTTTTGCAAGACAAAGACGGACTTCGAGCCTGATAATTTTTATTATTTCAAAATCCTGATGGCTTTCGAACAAATCAATAACAGAAAAATTGAGCCAGAAATTCACAAAATTGTTATTGTATTTTTAATCAAAAGTCCTTATACTATACCTTCGGAAATCAGATACCAATTTTCAGAGGAGTTTGAGATTTCTCATGGAAGAAACGACGACGCTAGAGAGTCTGGAACAAGAAAGCGACAAGCCTCCCAGTACCAGGCCGCAGCCGGCGCGACCCTGGCGGGTAGCGGTTATCGCCAACCTGAAGGGGGAAACGACGCTACCGCACGATGGCCCCGCCGATGCCGGCGCGGAATACGACCGAAAAGAGACCATACAGGCCATTCAAGAGGCCATAGAGTCTGACGGTCATACTACCATTTTCCTCAACGCCGACAACCATCTCATCGACAGACTGCGCGAAATCTACCCGGATATATGCTTCAACCTGTCTGAAGGCAGTTACGGGGATGCGCGCGAGGCGCAGGTGCCCGCCCTGCTGGAGCTTCTGCACATTCCATATACGGCATCGCGCGTACTGGCCAACGCCATCGCCCTGGACAAGGCCATGACCAAGCGGGTTTGGCGTGATTTCGGTCTGCCTACGGCTGAGTTCCAGGAATTTGCCACCGGTCATGAGCCAATCTCGCCTCATCTGCACTTTCCTTTGTTCGTAAAACCCGCCCGCGAGGGCACGGGCATGGGCACGGACCTGGGCTCGATCGTGCACAACCGCAGCGAGCTGCGCCGGCGGGTTGAGTGGACGATCCGCACCTACCAGCAACCCGCGTTGGTCGAGGAATATCTGTCCGGGCGCGAGTTCACCGTGGGCGTTCTGGGGCGGCCCGGCGCGCGAGAATACAGCCCGCGGCCCTGGCTGTATGCACGCGACGGCTACCACCGCCTCCCAGTGCTGGAGGTCGACAGTTCACATTCCGTGACCCCGGGCGTCTATGGGCACGATGCGAAATCGATCAATTACGGAGAGGCAGGCATTCCCGACTTTATCTGCCCAGCGCGCATCCCGGCCAGCCTGGCGCGGAGTCTGCAGGACCTGGCGATCAAAGCCCATGAGGCGATCGGCGCAGTCGACGTCTCGCGTGTGGACATCCGTCTGGATGCCGAGGGCAACCCGCGTCTGCTGGAGATCAACACCTTACCCGGGCTGACGCCTGGCTTCAGCGATCTGGTGGTGATCGCTCAGGCCGATGGGATCAGTTACCGCGAGCTGATCCTGGAAATCCTGTATTTGGGCGCCTCGCGCTTCGGCCTGCTTGAGAAGCCGGTCGAGGTGGCGGCCCGATCACTGCCGATGCCAGCCTACCGCCGTTTGCGTCCGACGAACCGCTACCCCGTAGGTTACGGCAAGTCGATCGGCGTATAAGGCTTTTTGTTCTGGACAGTTTCAACCCCGAACGGATTGTTCGGGGTTGATTTATTAAATAAGCCAGAGAGTCAATGGAATAAGAAAGGGATTACCGAAAACAAGAAAGGTTTCAGCCGTAGAACCGCCAGGCCGAAAATGATCCCCAGCAGCACACCGGCGGCCACGTCCGAAAGGTAATGCAGGCGCATCTGGACGCGCGCCAGGCCCACCAGCGGGGCCCACAGCAGCAACACGGCGGCCAGCCAGAAAGGACCAGCGCCGCAAGCGATCACCGCCAGCATGAAGGCGCGCGCGGCGTGCCCCGATGGGAACGAATGTGGGTCGGTGTTGCGGTAAATGGCGCCCCATTCTCCCTCCGGCCGGCGGCGGCGCACCAGGAATTTGATTGCCAAAACCAGGCCGGCCAACCCGGCCACACCCACGGCCATCAAAGCCGCCCGCCCTCGCCAGGCTGTGCCTCCAATAAGCCACACCAGCGCCAGACCGGCCATCCAGAACCAGGAATCGCCCGAGTGGGCCAGGAAGGCGGCCAGGCCACGCCAGGAGCTCCTCTGGCCGTCCAAGCGCAGGCGCTCGGAGAGGCGCGCATCCAGCTCGAACAATGAGCCCCAGCTCACCCGGGCTGTACGCACAACAACGGGCGGGGTCGCATCAGGTGGTTGGGGGTCCTCACTGGCTGACATAACATCCGCGGAGTATACAACAAAGTGAGGTTTCTGGACAGGCGGGGGTTTTCATTTCCAAAAATCCTGATTGACTTTATGAGTTTTAGGCGTATAATGATTTCTAACCTGCCTCCGACGGATGCAGGCATTATGCCGGGAAGGAGGTGGTTATCTCCTTTTAGAGACGGAAACGCCCCATTCTGTCCTGAATTCCAGCAAGTTCCCAATCAGTTACATACGCAAGGAGGAGAAAAGTGAAACGGTTCAAGCTATATCCATTTGTGGCGCTGGTGGTGTTGCTGAGCGTGGCATTGGCCTCATGCACACCCGCGGGCACAGCTTCGCCCGCCCCAACACAAGCTCAGCCAGCCACCGAGGCGCCAACCCAACCCGCGGCCCCAACCGAGGTCCCCACGGCCGCGGCAGCCTTCCAGCCGATGAAAGTGGAGGCGCCGGACTGCAATTACGGTACGGCAGATCAACCCGCCAAGCTCAAATCCATCGAAGCGGTTGATCAGTACACGGTGAAGTTCACCCTGTGCGCGCCGGATCCGGCCTTCGCTTCCAAGGTCGCCTTCTCCGTCTTCTCGATCACCAGCAAGGATAACCTGGACAAGAACGGCGGCGATTCGGTCAAGATGAGCGATGTGCCTGATGGCACCGGCCCTTACATGCTCAAAGAGTGGGTGCGCGGCGACCACATCACCTTTGTGGCCAACCCCAACTTCTGGGGCGACGCGCCGAAGGCCAAGACCCTGATCTTCCGCTGGTCCGAACAATCTTCCCAGCGTCTGCTGGAGCTACAATCCGGCACGGTGGACGGGATCGACAACCCTGCCCCGGAGGATTTCAAGACCATCGAAGCCGACAGCAACCTGAAGATTTACCCCCGCCCACCGCTGAACATCTTCTATATCGGCTTTCAGGTCGACCTAAAGCCATTCGACAATGAAAAAGTGCGCCAGGCCTTCGCCATGGCCATCGACCGCAAGCGCATCGTGGACAACTATTATCCCGAAGGCTCGCTTGTGGCGACCAACTTCGTCCCGCCTGCGATCGAACCCGGGTACAATGCGAACCAGCCCTGGTATGACTACAATCCTGACGAAGCCAAGAAAATGCTCACCGACGCGGGCTTCGACTTCAGCCAGAAGATTCCGCTCTCCTACCGCAACGTAGTCCGCCCATACCTGCCCAACCCAAAGCAGGTCGCCCAGGAAATCCAGGCGGAATTGGCCAAGATCGGCGTGCAGGTAACCCTGAATGAGATGGAATCGGCCGCCTTCATTGACGCTACCGCCGCCGGTAAAGAGCCCTTCTATCTGCTGGGCTGGAACGCCGACTACCCAGATGCGACCAACTTCTACGATTACCACTTCGCCAACCCAAATAATCAGCAGTTTGGCAAGGTCTTCTCGGACATAGCGACAGAAATCAACGCCGCTGCCCAATTGAGTGACGCAGCCCAGCGCCAGCAGCATTATGACAAAGTCAACGAGCTGCTCAAGCAGCATGTGCCCATGATCCCGGTGGCGCACGGCGCTTCGGCCACGGTCTTCAAGGCTGCAGTGCAGGGAGCTCACGCCAGCCCGCTGGGCAACGAGTACTTTGCTGTCATGACCCCGGCCTCCGGGGATCAGCTTGTCTGGATGCAGAACGGTGAACCGGCTGCCCTCTGGTGCGTGGACGAGACCGACGGCGAAACCCTGCGCGCCTGCGAGCAGATGTACAACGCTCTGCTGTCCTTCAAAGTGGGCAGCACCGAAGTGGAGCCTGGCCTGGCCGAAACCTGGTCAGCCAACCCGGATGCAACCGTGTGGACCTTTAACCTCCGCCACGGCGTGAAATTCTTCTCCGGCAAGGAGCTGGATGCCAACGACGTGGTGGCTACCTACGAGGCCGTGTGGAATGCTAAGAGTCCCAACCACAAAGGCCGTACGGGCAACTTCGAGTACTTCGGCACCTTCTTCGGCGCCTTCTTGAATGCAAAGTAACCAAGATACCATTCATCAATAATAGAGATGGGGCAATGCCGGGTGGTCACCATTATGACCCAGGGGATTGCCCCATCTTCAAATCCGTTGATCGAAACGGAACTCCATGATCCAATACATCATTCGCAGGTTATTCTTACTCTTACCGGTCATGGTGGGCATTCTGCTGGTCACATTCACGATCGTCCGGCTGATCCCTGGAGATCCGTGTGTGGTCATGTTGGGGGAAAGAGCCACCAAGGCCAAATGTGACGAGTTCAAAGCCCGTTATGGATTGGACGATCCCATACCGGTCCAATTCGTGCGCTATGTGGGCAACATTGCCCACGGCGATTTCGGCGTTTCCATCAAGAGCGGTCAACTGGTGACCGATGTGATCGCCCAGCGCCTGCCCATGACTATTGAGCTGACCATCGGCGCCATGCTCTTCTCTACAACATTGGGCATTTTTCTCGGACTTATTTCGGCTATCCGGCGCAACAGCGCAACCGACGTCATCACGATGATGGGCGCGAACATGGGCGTGTCCATGCCGGTGTTCTGGCTTGGGATGTTGCTGGCATACTTTTTCGCTTTGATTTTAAAGGATACGCCTTTCTTCATCCCGCCATCTGGCCGGCTTTCCTCCAGTTTCAGCCTGACGCCGCTGGCGCAGGTCTGGCACATGACCGGTCTTTCCCCCATTGGCGAGTTCATCATCACCTTCATTTCAAATTCCGTCATCCTTCACAGCCTGGTGACGGGTGATTTCGCCATGCTGAAAGATGGCCTGTGGCACCTGATCCTGCCCTCGGTGGCGGTCGGAACCATCCCTCTGGCGGTGATTGCGCGCATGACGCGCTCCAGCCTGCTGGAGGTGCTCGGCCAGGATTACGTGCGTACGGCGCGCGCCAAGGGTCTAGTCGAACGGCTGGTGCTGTTCAAACACGCCTTCCGCAACGCCCTGATCCCCATCGTTACCATCGTCGGACTGGAAACCGGCCAGCTTTTAGCCGGGGCGGTGCTGACCGAAACCGTCTTCGCCCTACCGGGGGTGGGCACCGCGCTGGTACAGGGCATCCTGGCGCGCGACTATCCTGTGGTACAAGGATTTACCGTGGTGATCGCTATTATCTTCGTGCTCGTGAATCTGATCGTGGATATCTCGTACTCATACCTGGATCCACGCATCCGCATCGAATGACCTATGACTGTTGAACTTGAAATCCCCACCCTGAAGGCCGAAACCATCCACGCGCGTCGCTCTCCAACCGTGGAAGCGCTGAATCGGCTGCTGCATCACACTTCCGCGCGCGTCGGCATGGTGCTGCTGGGAATATTGATTTTGACCGCAATCTTTGCGCCTGTGATTGCTCCGTACAATCCCATCCTTCCTGTGGATAATGTCGTGCGCCGTTCCCCGCCGTGCATCCATCTCTTGGGATGTCCGGCTGACCAGCCCCAGCATATCATGGGCATCGACAGCAATTTCAGGGATCTTTTCTCGCGCATCATCTATGGTTCGCGGCTGTCTTTGCAGATCGGTTTCACGACGATCAGCTTTGCCATCCTGGTGGGCGGTTTGCTGGGCTCGATCGCAGGTTATCTTGGCGGTTGGATCGACAATCTGATCATGCGCACCATGGACGTGCTGATGGCTTTTCCCAGCCTGCTGCTGGCCATCGCCATCGTAACCGTGCTCGGCCCGGGATTGATCAACGCGCTGCTGGCCATCGGCATCGTCTCGATCCCCATTTACGCCCGCCTCGTGCGCGCCAGCATCCTGCAGGTCAAGGAGCTGGATTACGTCACCGCTTCGCGCGCCCTGGGAGCCTCGAACCTGAGGCTGCTGTTCACCCGCGTGATGCCCAATGCGCTGACGCCGCTGATCGTGCGCGGCACGCTGGGCATCGCCACCGCCATCCTGGACGCGGCGGCGTTGTCCTTCCTCGGCCTGGGAGCCGAGGCGCCCAAGCCCGAGTGGGGCCTGATGCTGGGCGAAGAGCGCAACAGCGTGTTCAACGCGCCGCACCTGGTGTTCTTCCCCGGGCTGGCGATCATGCTGACTGTGCTGGCCTTCAACCTGCTGGGCGACGGCCTGCGCGACGCGCTCGACCCACGCCTGCGGGGAAAAATAACCTGACCATTATCAAAGAAGCAAGCGAACGGGATGCTCGCTTGTGAGCATCCCGTTTTTGCTTAATTGGAAACTTACTGGCCCCGATTCCGTCTTATCTGTATCATATTAACCAGATCCTGCTCGATCAGGAGCGAGAATCATGCCCGCACCCTCCCGTGACCTTTACCGCATCCGCCGGATGTCGAGGTGGATGGCGGTTATGATCATCCTGGCGCTGGGCGCCCAGGCCTGCAGCCTGCCGATCCCCCGCCTGCCGTCCGGCACTCCCGGGCCCACGCCGACGAAAACCTCAGCCGGCATCCGCGAAGGAAACCTCCCGCCGGTGCTGGTGGAGAGCGATCCCCCCTCCGGAAGCCAGCTCCCCATGCATTGGAAGCTGACCCTGACCTTCGACCAGGCCATGGAGAAATCCACCGTCGAAGGCGCGCTGCGCGGCAGCCCTGGCCTTTCCGGGCGCTTCGCCTGGGTAGACGAGCGCACGGTCACCTTCACCCCCGACCAGCCCTCCCAGCCCGGCGTAGACCAGGAGATCATCCTGGAGGCCACTGCGCGCTCGGCCAAAGGACTGCCGCTCCAGGATGCGGTCACGCTCAGCTATACCGTCGCGGGTTATCTGCAACTGGCCCAATCCCTGCCAAAGGGAAACACCCGCGACGTGGACCCCTCATCGGCTGTGGTGGCATCCTTCAACCAACCGGTGGTGGCGCTGGGCGCCGAGGCCGCCAGCCTCCCGCCAGCTTTCAGCCTGAATCCGACGGCCAGGGGCCGCGGCGAGTGGCTGAACACCAGCACGTACATCTTCTACCCCACGCCGGCGCTGGCAGGTGGCAAATCCTTCACCGTGAAACTGAATCCCGCGCTGAAGAGCACCGCCGGAACTCCCCTAGATCCAAAGAGTGAAACAGAATGGACCTTCACCACCGCCTCGCCGCGGGTGGTGGCGCTGGAACCTGACGGCAAGAAACCCGTCCCGTTGGATGCGATCTTCAAGATCACCTTCGACCAGCCCATGGATCCCGCCAGCGTCCAGGCGCACTTCTCGCTGACTTCCTCTAAGGGTGACGCGGTGGGCGGTTCCTTCGACTGGCAGCAGGATGACACCGTGGCCGTGTTCAAGCCGTCCGGCTTACTTTCCCGCGGGACCATGTACATCCTGGCCATCTCGGCGGACGCGCAGGCTGCTGGTGGCACCCCGCTGGGCAACCCATACCGCGCCAGCCTGCCCTCCATTCCCGATCTGACAGTGATTTCTTGGAGAGCGCCTGAAACCGTACTGAATATTGGTACCATGAATCTGCGCTTCAGCGGCCCGTTGAAAGCTGACGACTTCACGCAACGCCTCCATTTCGAACCGCAGGTGGCTAATCTGAGCACCTACCTGAACAGGGACGATAATACCCTCGGCATCAGTGGCTTCTTCCAACCTTCGACGGATTACACCCTGACCCTTTCGGCGGACCTCAGCGACCCCTGGGGGCAGAAGCTGGGTAAACCCTTTGTGCTACGCTTTCGCACCCCGTCCGCACGACCCGACCTGCGGGTGAGCGCCTCATACTCGGGCGGGCTGTTCACCTACCTGACGCCCCGGGACGCCGGCCTGGAGGCTCAGGCGGTCAATCTCAAGCAAGTGGATGTGACCGTGGCCGGCATCTCATTCTCCGATCTGATCGATTTTATCGGCGATAATGGCTACGATCGCGTGCAACAATTCAGCCCATCCCACCCGGTGAGCTTCAACCGCGCTCTCAATCTGGGGCCGGATCGCAGCCAGACGGTGACCGTGCCGCTAACCGCCGACGGCCGGCCCCTCGCGCCTGGCCTCTACTGGGCTTCTATCCAGTCGCCGGACCTGCACAGCGCGGGCGAAACAGCCCTTTCACCGCTGGTGCTGGTGGTCAGCCCACTAAATCTGGTCTTCAAAGTCAGCGCGAGCGACGCGCTGGTGTGGGCCGTGAACCTGGAAACCAACGCTCCAGCAGCCAATGCGGATGTGAGGGTCTACGATCAGAATGGCAATCTGCTCGCCAAGGGTCAGACGGACAAAAACGGCCTGTTCCAAAGCCAAATTCCCACGCAACAAGACGCCTACCGCACCTTCGCGGCGGTGATAGGACAGCCCGGCCAGCCAGGCTTTGGACTGGCGCTATCGTCATGGCATCAGGGCATATCCGGCTGGGAATTCGACCTGCCCGGTGATTTGAGAGGCCCGAGAGACATGGCTTACGGGTACACCGATCGGCCGATCTACCGCCCCGGACAGACGGTTTACTTCCGCGCAGTGGTGCGCCATGCCGACAACGGGCGTTACAGTTTGCCCGACCGGTCACAGGTCAGGGCCGAAATCTACGGCGCAGGCGGTCCGGACGGTAAAGTTCAGTTGCTGGCCTCTTTTGACCTGCCACTCTCGGCTTTCGGCACGGCGCATAGCGAGTACGACCTGCCAGAAGACGCCCGGCCGGGAGACTATTTCATCAGCCTGCCTGGATTGGACGGCGCCATCCTGCCCTTTACCGTGGCCGAGTACCGCAAGCCGCAGATCGACCTGCAGGTGCAGGTTGCCCCGTCCGGAGCATTGCAGGGCGGAAGCCTGCACGCGTCCATCCAGGCGCGTTACTTCTTCGGCGCGCCGGCTGGTAACCTGGCGGTGCATTGGACCCTCACCCAAAAGCCCGATCCCTTCTTTCTGCCGGACGCGGCGGTTGGAGCGCTGAACGCGAGCTGGTTATCGCTCGATGAGGCTGCCGCCCAAATCATCAATCCCTACGGCGTACCCATCGATCAGGGCGACAGCCGGACTGCGCCTGACGGCTCCCTGACGTTCGATCTCGCCGCCCCTCAAAACCTGAAAAGCGCTCAGGCGCTCACCCTGGAAGTGACGGCCAGCGATGAGAGCGGCCTGCCGGTCAGCGCACGAGCTGAGGCGCGCGTCCACCCCTCCAGAATTTACATTGGAGTGAAGCCGGACACCTGGAGCGTCCAGGCCGGCTCTGAGCTGGGCTTCGAAGTGCGCACCGTCGACTGGTCTTCTCAACCCGTGGCGGACCAGGCCCTGCACGGCGATTTCCTCAAAGCCGTCTGGAAGGTCGATCAGAGCCTGCTGGCCTACCCGGGCGGCAGCGCCAGATACAAACTGGAGACCCAGCCGGTCGCCAGCGCCGACCTGCGCACCGGCGCCGACGGCCGCGCCCGACTGGCTTTCACCCCGCCAGACCCGGGCACTTATCTGCTGGACGTGAGCGGGCAGGGGGCGCAAACACAGCTTCTGTTATGGGTGGGCGGCCCAGGCCAGCCGGTCTGGCCGGAAATGCCCGACCAGCGCCTTCAGATCAGCCCTGATGCGGCGTCTTATCAACCCGGCCAGACGGCGCGCATCTTCGTGCCCAATCCCTTCCCTGGCGGCGCAAGGGCCCTGCTGAGTGTGGAGCGCGGACGGGTGATGCGCACGCAGATCGTGGAACTGCCCGCCGGCGGGAGCAGCCTGCCGGTCGCTTTGCAGGCCGAGGATGCCCCAAACGTCTTTGTCTCCCTCACCCTGCTGGCGCGCGGCGCAGATGGGCGGCCGGATTTCCGCCAGGGCTACACCGAGCTGGCGGTGGACGCCTCGGCCGAGCAACTGAAGGTCGAGTTGAGCGCTGAGCCGGATAAGGCCGCTCCCGGCGATACGGTTACGCTCACCGCGCGGGTAAGCGACCAGGATGGAAAACCGGTGCAGGGTGAATTCTCCCTTGCTCTGGTGGACAAGGCTGTTTTGGCGCTAAAAAATCCCTATGAGACGGACATCGCGAGCGCCCTTTATGGGCGCCAGCCGCTGGGCGTGCTCACCGGTTTGAGTCTGGCGGGGCATGGCAACCGCAGCATCCTGCCGGAAGGAGGCGGTTTTGGCGGCGGAGGAGGAGAAGGCGCCGCGCTGCCCACGACCAGCGTACGTGAGAAGTTCTCCGACACCGCCTTCTGGCAGGCTGACATCGTCACCGGGGTGGACGGGACTGCCAGCGTCCGTGTGCCGCTGCCAGACAGTCTGACGACCTGGCAGGCGCTGCTGCGCGGGACAAGCCAGGATACACGCGTTGGCGAGGCAAAAACCGAGCTGGTCGCCTCCAAAGATCTGCAGGTGCAGCCGGTTGCGCCGCGTTTTCTGGTCGCCGGCGATCACGCCGAGCTGGCCGCATTGGTGCATAACCAAACGGCCAGCGCGCTGAGCACGCAGGTCAGCCTGAATGCTGCCGGTTTCAGCCTGGATGACCCCAGCCAGGCCACCCAGACTGTGAATCTGCCGGCGGGCGGCCGCGCACGGGTGGCCTGGTGGGGCAGCGCGCAGTCCGTAGATCAAATAGACCTGGTTTTTACGGCCACCGCCGTCTCAGGCGGGCAAACGCTGCACGACGCCGCCCGCCCCGAAATCAACCCAATCCCCGTATTGCATTACTCTGCGCCCAACACCTTCGCCACCGCCGGGGTGCTGTCCGGCGGGGAGCGTCTGGAGGTGGTCGCCATGCCGGCCTCCTATCAGCCTACAGGCGGTCAATTGGACGTGGAGCTATCGCCCTCCCTGGCGGCGAGCATGGTCGCCGGGTTGGAAGCTCTCGACCATCCTCGCTACGAGACGGTCGAGGGGCTGCTATCGAGCTTCCTGCCCAACCTGGAGGCGTACCGTGTGTTGAAGGATTTGGGGCTGGATTCGCCTGCCTTGAAGAGCCGCCTGGAAACCAGCGTGAAAGCTGCACTGAGCCGCCTGCAAAACGCTCAAAACGCAGACGGCGGCTGGGGCTGGATAGCGGGCGGCAAGAGCGACCCGTTCATCAGCGCCTATGCCGTCTTTGGGTTGAACCGCGCCAGGGGCAGTTTTGAGGTCAAAGGCGACGTCCTCAGGCGGGGCACGCTGTACCTGGGCACGAAGCTCTCCGATCCGCGCAGCCTGCACCAAAGCTGGGAGCTAGATCAGCAGGCGTTTTATAACTTCGCCCTGGCCGAGGCCGGCGCGGGCAATCCACGCTCCGCCGAGGACCTGTTCGCCTTCCGCGATCAACTCTCGCCGTGGGCGAAGGCTCTGTTCGCGCTGACCGAGGAGAGTTTCTCGCCGGGCGGCGGCGAGGGCCGCACGCTGCTCTCCGATCTGGAGGCGAGCGCCCTCCGCTCGGCCACCGGCGCGCACTGGGAAAGCAGCCAAATCTACTGGCAGTATCCCTCCACGCCAATCTTCAACACGGCCGTGGCGGTCTACGCCCTGGCGCGCCTGGACCCGGCGTCGCCCCTGCTGCCGGATGCAGTGCGCTACCTGATGGACCACCGCAGCGCGGATGGCGGTTGGGGTAACGGTTACGAAACCGCCTGGGTCACCCTGGGTCTGGCGCAGACGCTCAAAGGCACCGGCGACCTGAACGCCAGCTTCGTCTTCTCGGCATCGCTGAACAACCGGCCGCTGGTTTCCGGTCAGGCGGGTGGCCCGGAAGCGCTCACCCCGGTGCGCGCGAGCGCGGACTGGTCTGATCTGCTCAAAGACGCCCCCAACGCCCTGCGCATCCGTCACGAGGCTGGCGATGGGAAGCTGTACTACCGCGCGGCGCTGCGCCTGGAGCGGCCGGCCGAGACTGCCGCCCCGCTCGATCGCGGCCTCTCGATCAGCCGGGCCTATTACCCGGCCGGGCAGGACTGCCGCATCAAGCCCTGCGCGCCCATCCAGAGCGCCAGCCTGGGAGGCGCGGTGGGCCCGCAGCCGATCCTTGTCCGCCTGACGCTGACCGTCCCCCACGATGTTTACTACGTGCAGGTAGAGGATTTCATCCCGGCCGGCGCCGAGGTGGTCAATCCTGAGCTGAAGACCAGCCAGCAGGCCGCCGCCGGCGAGGCCGAGGCGATGCGCTACGACCCGCGCAATCCGTACGCCAACGGGTGGGGCGGGTGGTTATTTGGTCAGCCGGCGGTATACGACGATCACCTCGCCTGGGGAGCAGACTACCTGCCGGCCGGGACGTATGAGCTGGCGTACGTTCTGGCACCGCTCCAGGCAGGCGAGTTTCGCCTGCTGCCGGCGCGCGCCTGGATGACCTATTTCCCTGAGGTGCAAGGGACCAGCGCTGGCGAGATCTTCACGATCAGGCCATAAATTATCGACGAAGTTCAGCCTCAACCGCGCTGGAAGGCTGCGATCAGAAAGATGACGCCAAACAGAACCGCCACTCCTACGGCGGCCAGAAAAGCTTGGCCTTTCTCGCGCCGGTCGACCAGTTGCAGGTTGGGGTAAAGACCATCCACGGCCCACAGCGGACCGGCGAACCAGGCGTACAGCGTCCCGCCGATCAGCCCGCCCAGGTGTCCCCAATTGTCGATGCCCTGAAAGGAAGCCCCGATAGCCAGGTTGACCGCGGCGATGAACAGCGTGTTGAAGAGGATCGAGCGGAAACGGTTGCCGAACAAACGGCGGTTCTGGTAGACGAATACCCCCTCCGCGCCCAACAGACCGAAAATGGCCGTCGAAGCGCCAATCGATGCCTGTGTAGACATAATGAAAGAAGACACATTACCGGCAAAACCGCCCAAAAAGTAAAGCGCAAGGTAACGCCCTGCTCCGAAATGGCGTTCTAAACCAGGGCCTAACACATACAAGGCGTACATATTGAAGCCGATGTGCAGGATCGACCCATGCAGGAAGAGCGGGGTGATCAGCCGCCAAAGCTGGCCCTGGAGAATGGCCTGGTTGATTTTGGCGCCCAACAACGCCGGGTAATCCAAACCGGTCAGATTTTGGCTGGCGAGCTGAAGCAGATAGACCGCGATGGTAAAGCCCATCAACCCATACGTCACCACCGGACGGCGCTGCGGAAGGGAGATACGCACGGGCTGAGAGGACTGCGCTCCTTGCGCAGCGCCAGGCATCGGCTCCGGACCCTGCTCCTCGCTCCAGCCAGGCTGGGATGCGTCGCTCACAGTCTTACTTTCCGTTGGTGGACGCGGTGGTGCTCGGCATTGATGATGCACACCAAAGCATCAACCGCTTGCTCAAGACAACCCTGGGCGTTGATCACCAGGTAATCGAATTCGGGCAGGTACTCCAGCTCCTTGCGAGCGATCTCCAAACGGTATTCCACCCCCTCAGGCGTCTCGCTCTTGCGCGCCATCAACCGCTCGCGCAATTCCTGTTCGTTGGCCGGCGAGAGGAAGATCAACACGGCTTCGGGAACCAGCTTGCGGATGGTCGCTGCCCCCTGCACGTCCACACGCAGGATGACGTCTTTGCCGCTGGCCAAGGCCTGTTCCACCTGCCGGCGGGGGATGCCTTTGGATTGTCGGTAAACCTCGGCGTGCTCCAGCAGCTCGCCGGCGGCGATCATGCGCTGAAATTCCTCTTCCGAAACGAAGATATAATCCACCCCGTTGACTTCGTTCGGGCGCGGCGGCCGCGATGTGGCGGTGACCACAAAATGCAGCGGGAGGTTGCGCTTCATCAGGGCCTGCACGGCGCTGTCCTTGCCCACGCCCGCCGGTCCGGAAATAACGATCAATAAAGGCTCGGTTCGATATCCTTCCAGCGAATAACTCTTTTGATCCATAAGCGAGATCCTGTCCGGTGGCATCCGAATTAACCCCTGAACGCACGATGAGCGCTCTGACGAAAATCTTATGACAGGCCGATTATAATGTAATCATCGAGATTCTATTGAGCGAGGATCGAAATGCCAACCTACGAATACCGCTGCCTAGACTGCCGGCGACCCTTTAGCCTGTATTTATCGTACAGTGAATACGGCCAGAAAGAGGTGCAGTGTCCCCACTGTGGCAGCGCTCGCGTTCAGCGCCGCATCGGACGGATTCGCGTCGCCCGCACCGAGGAGAGCCGCCTGGAAAACCTGGCCGACCCGGCCAATCTGGCGGACCTGGAGAAAGATCCGCGCGCAATGGGGCGCATGATGCGCCAGATGTCCGCCGAAATGGGCGAGGATTTAGGCGGCGAATTCGACGAGGTGGTGGAGCGGTTGGAAGCAGGCCAATCGCCTGAGGAGATCGAACAGGCTTTGCCCGACCTGGGAGCAGAAACGCCCCCAGATGAAGACGAATTCTAGCCAGAAGGCGCGGCCGCCACAGCACGCTGCAGCTGGTCAAACGAGGTCATCCACGAAATACGGTTAAGGAAGGCGGCCAGGTTGGGGCTTTCCGCGCGCAGCCTGCGCACCGCCGGCCCAACCGGATCATTGCCGGCCGCGCCTCCCGGCACGTCGGCATAGGCCCCGTAAAAGGCAAAATAAGCCTGATTGAGCTTACGGATCAAATAACCGTGGTCCCAAAAAACCAGGCGGCGGGCGTCCATGTATTGTTCCGCCTGGGTGATCTTCCCCTCAGACAGCAGCCTGTCCACTTCCACGCGCGTGGCGTGCATCTGCGCGTTGAAATCGAAAGCCGGCTTGGGCGCGGGCGCGGACTCGCCAGGCTGCTGACCGGGCTGCCCGGGCGGCGGCGCCAGCTCAGGGTAATAGCGCCGCAGCGTCTCCATGCCGATCTCTTTACCCACGATGGAGGCGGTGGTCTCGTTCATCGTGCGCAAGGCCGGTGAAGCATCGTAGCTGACGCCCAGCGGCCGCAGCGTCAGGAAATTATGCGTCCACTCGTGTGAGATCGTTTCCAGTAAAAAGGACAGATCGCTGGTCTGCATCACCATGGTGGGATAGATGCCGATGCCGCCAACCGGCACCACCAGGGCGGACACGTTCAGCCCCTGCGATACGCGGTTCTCCAGTGTGTTCATCTGATCCACATTCATGCCGGGGTTCAGCGAGATGTTGGCTTCTTCGCGGATGACCGAGCGCGGCGAGACGATCAGCGCGTATGGCAGGGGGGTCACGTGATAGAGGACAGGCGGAATGGGCTGGCCGCCCAGGGTCAACCCCTGCGAAGCCAGCACCGACGCCACCTGGCTCTGCAGGATATTTTCCACTACTGGCGACAGGCTGTTCAGGCGCTGCTCCTGTTTTGCCAGCTCCTCGCGCTGACTGGCCGACGCCTGGCGCGCATCTTTGATCGCGGGATCGGCGTAGATACGGGTGATCTGGTCATTGAGATCCTGGACCTGGGTGACCAAGTGGATATACGAGATGACCAGATCGTGCTGCTCTTTTGCAGGCAGGTAGCGTTGGATATCGAGCGAACCCTGCTCGGCCTTCACGAACAAGGCTTCCAGGGTCCAGTTGACGTAATCGAACTCAATCGGTCGGGTGTACGCGCGCGCCTCATCGCTGACGCTCGCCGGCTGGGCCACGCTGCCCGTCAGGAACAAGGCCAGCGCGGCAGCGAAAAGAGAATTGGCAACGATCACAAACCAGCGCATGATAGCTCTATCTCAGATCATCACTCAGCGAGTCAGACTTTTATGGCTGCCATCCTCGCTGGCCAAAATTATACAACCTGCGCAATTCGCCTGAGCGGGGGTAGATGAGAAGACTCTTAGAAAGCGTTATTATGGTTTAAAATATGCATCGTTTATAAGCGCGGAAAGTCGACGCCCGGCTTGCCAGATAAGCTTCCCGAGGGGCTAAGGACTTGAGAAGCTGAGGAAACCGGGCGTTTATGTGAGGAGGGTAGATGAAACGGCGTACATATATCATCGTCTTATCGGTTGTCCTACTGGCGGTGGTCGCGTTCTTCGCGTACCGTCAGTACCAGAAAGTCCAGGCAGCGGCCGCCAAAATTTTCCAGACGGTGGCGCTGGAGCGCGGCTCTTTGACCGCCACCGTGGGGGCGACCGGTACGGTGCGCACCAACCAGTCCACTGTGCTGGCGTGGCAAACCAGCGGCATCGTCGGACAGGTCAATGTGCAGGTGGGGGATAAAGTGAACTCCGGCCAGGAGCTGGCCAGCATCCGCACGGACACCTTGCCGCAAAATGTGATCCTGGCGGCCGCTGACCTGGTGACTGCCCAGCGCAACCTGGACGATCTGCGCAACTCCCAGGCTGCTCAAGCCCAGGCGCAATTGAAGCTGGCCGAAGCTCAAAAACAATTGGATACAGCCATGAAACACCGCATCAGCAAGGATTACAAGGCCGGAGACCAGGACGCCATCGACCTGGCATGGGCGGATTACATCCGTGCACAAAATGCGGTCGAGGACATGGAGCGCATCTGGGAGTATTTCAAGAACCGTGATCCCGAGGACGAGAGCCGGGCCGAGGTGCTGGCTCAACTGGCACGCGCCCGCCAGACGCGCGACACCGCCCTGGCCAATTACAATTACCTGCGATCCAAACCGGACCGTCTGGACGTCAACCAGGCGGAGGCGGAGCTGCAGGTCGCCCGCGCACAATTGGCGGACGCGCAGCGCGAATGGGAACGCCTGAAGAACGGCCCAGACCCGCAGGACATCGCCGCCGCCGAGGCGCGCGTCACGGCCATCCAGGCAACCCTTAATCTGGCACACATCACGGCACCGTTTGACGGCGCCATCACCGATGTCTCGGTCAAGCCGGGCGACCAGGTCAACCCCGGCAGTGTGGCCTTTCGACTGGATGATTTCAGCCACCTGCTGGTTGACGTGCAGGTCTCCGAGGTTGACATCAACCGCGTCAGAGTCGGTCAGGCGGTGACCCTGACCTTCGACGCCATTCTGGGGAAGGAATACCAGGGCAAAGTGACCCAGGTGTCCGGCGTCGGGGTGCCGCAAGGCGGGGTGGTCAATTTCACCGTGACGGTGGAGCTGACCAACCCGGACGATGCGGTCAAACCGGGCATGACCGCCGCGGTGAACATCGTTGTGGACGAAGTGAAAGACGCGCTGCTGATCCCTAACCGGGCCGTGCGCTTGAGAGACGGACAGCGCGTCGTCTACGTGCTGAAAAATGGCCTGCCGGTCCCCCAGCCGATCAAACTAGGCGCGTCTTCCGACACGCAAAGCGTATTGGCCGCCGGCGACCTGCAAGAAGGCGACCTGATCGTGCTCAACCCGCCGGCAGAATTACAGCAGGGCGGGCCTTTCATGGGAACCGGGAATTGAGCTATGACCGAGTGGGTCATCCAGGCGGAGAACCTGGCCAAGGTTTATAAGATGGGCGAGGTCGAGGTTCATGCCTTGCGGGGTGTTTCCTTCAAGGTCGCACGCGGGGAAATACTGGCCATCATGGGGCCCTCTGGATCGGGAAAATCCACCTTGATGAACATCCTTGGCTGCCTGGACCGGCCGAGCAGCGGAAGATACATCCTGGACGGCGAGAGCGTGGAGAAGCTGAACGACAATCAGCTTGCGGCCATCCGCAACCGCAAAGTCGGCTTCGTCTTCCAGAATTTCAACCTGCTGCCGCGCGCCACAGCGCTGGCCAATGTCGAGTTGCCCCTGCGCTATGCCGGGATGAAGAACGGGCAGCGTACGGAGCTGGCACGCAAGGCGCTGGAAGCCGTCGGCCTGGCTGACCGCATCCACCACCGCCCCGCCGAGCTGTCGGGAGGTCAGCAGCAGAGAGTGGCCATTGCCCGTGCATTGGTCAACAATCCAGCCATTATTCTGGCCGATGAGCCCACCGGCAACCTGGATTCCAGGTCTGGAAAAGAGATCATCAGCCTGATCCTGAACCTCAACCGGGAGCGGGGTACGACAGTCATCATTGTCACCCATGATCCAAACGTGGCTCAACAGACACAACGCATCATCCACCTGAGGGACGGGTTGATCGAGGAGGAAACATGAATCTGGGGGCGGCCATCATCGAAGCGCTGGAAAGCCTGACGGCCAATAAGCTGCGCTCAGGGCTGACCATCCTGGGGATCGTCATCGGCGTGGCGGCGGTGATCGCCATGCTGGCGGTCGGTCAGGGCGCGCAGGATACGATCACCGGTTCGATCAGCGGCATCGGTTCGAACCTGCTGTTCGTCTTCTCCGGCAATTTCGAGGAGACGGTGCGCAATCCCAAGCCGCTCACCCTGAGCGACGCGCAGGCCATCGCCGATCCGTTCCAGGCGCCGGACGTGAAAGCCGTGGCGCCGGTCTTACAGGGCAACCGTGCGGTTACCTTCGGCGGTGAAAGCACCACCACACAGATCGAGGGCATCACCCCGGAATACATGGAAGTGCGTAATTACAAGCTGCTCGAAGGGGAGTTCATCAACGAAGAACATATGCTGCAGCGCGCCTCGGTGGCATTGATCGGCCCCGAAGTGGCCGACAAGCTGTTCGGCACCCGCGAGGGGATCGTCGGCGAGCAGATCCGCATCGACAACCAGCCCTTCAGGGTGATCGGCGTGCTGGAATCGAAAGGCGGCGGCTCGTTCGGGTCGCAGGATAACCGCGTGCTGGTTCCTATGACCACCGCCCAGGCGCGCATCTTGACCCGCAACGTGCACGACCGGGTGGACGTGATCTTCGTCCAGGCTGCCAGTCCCGACAGCGTGGCGCAGGCCAGGGAAGAGGTGGCCGAAATCCTGCGCACCCGCCACCGCACCCAGCTCGGCGCCGACGATTTCACCATCTTCTCACAGGAGGACTTCGTCAGCACGGCGCGCACCATCACCAGTGTATTGACCATCTTCCTGGGCGGGATCGCCGCCATCTCCCTGCTGGTGGGCGGCATCGGCATCATGAACATCATGCTGGTTTCGGTGACGGAGCGCACCCGCGAGATCGGCCTGCGCAAAGCTCTAGGCGCCCGCCGACGCGACATCCTCATCCAGTTCCTGACCGAATCCGCGCTGCTGAGCCTGATGGGCGGGATCGTGGGCATCGGCGTCGGCTGGTTGATCTCCTATATCGTCGGGCGCGTGGCGGCAGCCAGCAACACGCCTTTCACCCCGGTCATCGGCCTGGATGCTGTCCTTTTGGCGACCATCTTTTCGACTGCGGTGGGGTTGTTTTTCGGCCTGTACCCGGCCAATCGCGCCGCTGGCCTGGAGCCAGTCGAGGCGCTGAGATACGAATAATCATCCTGACTCGCCTCACCCCCCAGACCCCCTCTCCTAAAGAGAGGGGGACTCGTGTAAGGCTGAAACCCTGAGAAGGCGATGGCGCTCTACGCGCACACATCGCCGATCCAGTCAATGTATTCCTTCAGCCCGGCCTGCACGGGCAGGGCCAGGATCTCCGGCACCTGGTAGGGGTGCAGCGCGCGGACGGCCGGGATCAGGCGATCCTCAAAAAGCTCCATGCGCGTTTTGCAGAGCAGCAGGACTTCATCCTCCTCCATGATGCGACCCTCCCAGGTGTAGATCGAACGCATCGGGGGCAGAATGTTGACGCACGCCGCCAGCCTCTTTTCGACCAGCTCGCGGGCGATCTTTTGTCCCAGTTCCGCAGAAGGAACAGTGATTAAAACCACAATCCTGGCATCGTCCATTGGATAATCTCCGTGTCAAAATTGATTTTACTCTCAAAATCCTGCCAACGAATTCTTGCCGCCTGCGCCGCGAGGGGGAGGGGCTGCGGTAAGGATTTGAATATTGATGTACAATAATCTCCAGGCAGGGGTAACGACCATCTATCTCAGATTTCTAAAGAAGGAGTCCCTTCATGGCTGCTTGGAAAATCTTACTCACCGATGGCCTGGAGGAGAACGGCCAGGCGATCTTGCGCGAGCATGCCCAGGTGGACGATCGGGCCGGCATCACCGCCGATGAGCTGCTCGCCGTAGTGGGGGAATACGACGCTCTGATCGTGCGCGGACGCACCAAAGTCACACCCGCCGTATTTGGCGCCGCCGGTGGAAAGCTGAAAGTGGTCGGGCGGGCTGGTGTTGGGGTGGACAACATCGACCTGAACGCGGCCAGAGAACACGGCGTGACGGTGGTCAACTCGCCGCTGGCCACCACGATCGCCGTAGCGGAGCTCACCATGGGCCTGATGCTCAGCCTGGTGCGCGAAATCCCACGCGCCGACAGCAGCATGAAAGCCGGCAAGTGGCTGAAGAAGGAATTCGAAGGCGATGAGCTGTACGGAAAGACCCTGGGCATCATCGGTTGCGGGCGGATCGGTTCATCTGTCGCCGAGCGCGCCGCTGCCTTCGGCATGCAGGTGATCGGCTACGACCCGCTCATCCCGGCTGCGACTATCCGCGAGCGGGGCATGCAGCCGGTCTCTCTGGATGAGTTGTGCTCCCGCGCGGACGTGATCTCTCTCCATATCCCTCTCACCGAAGATACCCGCAACATCCTCAACGAAAGCGCCTTCAATAAGATGAAAGACGGTGTGCGCATCGTCTGCGCAGCGCGCGGAGGAGTGATCAATGAAGAGGATCTTCTGGCGGCGCTCGGCTCTGGCAAGGTGGCCGGCGCGGCGCTGGACGTGTTCGCGACCGAGCCGCCTGGCGCAACCCCGCTGGTGACGCATCCCCACGTCGTCTGCACCCCGCACATTGGCGCCCAGACCAAAGAGGCGCAGATGCGCGCCGCCAACGACATCGCCAGCGAGGTGCTGGCCGCCCTGCGCGGCGAGCCATTGCGCTGGAAGGTTGCTTGATTTAGAATCATCTCCTGTTCCAGAGCGCCCGGAAGGGCGTTCTGGTAAATAATGCTGCCAAGGGAGAGAAATGGTAGATAAACTCAATCGCTTTAAGGAGTTGCTTGCAGAAGTCTTCGACCTGAACGCCGCGGCGGCCTTGTTAGGTTGGGACGAGCAGACCTACATGCCAAAAGGGGGCGCCGAAGAACGCGGCGAAGCCCTGGCTACGCTGAGCCGCCTGGCACACATCCGCTTCACTTCCGATGAAGTCGGCGCTTTGATCGATGATCTCAAACCAATGGTAGCCCAGCTCGATCCCGACAGCGACGATGCCCGTCTTGTGCGGGTCGTCGAACGCCAGTATCGGAAGCTGGTGAAGGTGCCGGAGCGCTGGGTTTCGGAATTCGCCCGCGCCACATCGGTCGCCCACCACGCCTGGATCGAAGCGCGCGGCCGTAAAGATTTCAAACATTTTCAACCTTATCTGGAGAAAAATGTCGAACTGCGCCGGGAATACGCCGGCTTTTTTGCCCCTTATCAGCACGTCTATGATCCCCTGCTGGATGACCACGAGCCTGGACTTACCACAGCCGAAGTTCAGGCCATCTTTGATCAGCTTCGCCCACAGCAGGTAGCCCTGATCCGGGAGATCGCCGCACGGCCTCCGGTAGACGACAGCTTTTTACGGAAGCCTTACCCGGAACAGCCTCAATGGGACTTCGGCGTGGAAGTGATCACCCGCTTCGGCTTCGACTGGAACCGCGGCCGCCAGGATAAATCCGCCCATCCGTTCACCACCAGCTTTGGCCTCGGCGATGTGCGCATCACCACCCGTTTCGAGGAGCATCTCGGCACGGCCGCGTTGCTCAGCACGATGCACGAAGGCGGACATGCCCTTTACGATCAGGGCTACGCGCCTTCCCTGCGGCGCACACCGCTGGCTTCAGGCGCATCCTACGCCGTGCACGAGTCTCAATCCAGGTTGTGGGAAAACCTGGTCGGCCGTTCCCACGAGTTCTGGGAGCATTTTTATCCTCGTTTCCAGGCAATCTTCTCTACCTACCTTGGCAACGTCAGCCTGGAACAATTCTACCGGGCGATCAACAAGGTCGAGCCGTCTCTCATTCGGGTGAACGCGGACGAAGCCACCTACAATCTTCACATCATGCTGCGCATGGAGCTCGAGATCGCCTTGATGGAAGGCAGCCTGAGCGTGGCCGATCTGCCCGAGGCCTGGAACGAGCGCATGCGCGACTACCTCGGCCTGACCCCGCCGGATGTCGCTCTCGGCGTGCTGCAAGACGTACACTGGTCGGGCGGTTCGATCGGCTATTTTCCGACCTACGCGCTGGGCAATCTGATCTCAGTCCAGCTTTGGGAGAAGGCGCAGGCCGACATCCCCGATCTGCGGGATCAAATCCGCCAGGGTCGATTCGATGGGCTACTGGGCTGGCTGCGAGAAAATGTCCACCGCCATGGCGCCAAATTCGAGCCGCAGGAGCTGGTGGAGCGCGCGACCGGGTCGAAGATCGATCCACAGCCCTATCTGCGCTACTTGCGCAATAAATTCGGGCAAATTTACGGCCTTCTGGCCTGAAAATTGTAACCAGTCGCCAAAGGCATCACGACAGAACATGGTCCTTCGCCCCGGCGGTTTTCAGAGGCCGGGGCGGAGGATTGAAGCATTCGCTAATCCGCACATTCTTCAAGGGGGCAAGGCTCGCAAGAGCGTATGGTACAATCCATTGCGCTCCATGACCGATCATCAAATATGGCACGGATATTGTTTGTCGACGACGACGCGATTACTCTCCAGATCTTATCCAAGGCGGCTGAGCTGCTCGGCCACCAGGCCATCCTGAGCGGCTCGGGCGAGCAGGCCATCGAGCTGGCATCCACCCTGCAGCCTGACCTGATCATGCTTGACATGATGATGCCCGATATGGATGGGCTGGACGTGCTGAGCCGCCTGCGCGAAAAACCTCACACCGCAGGCATACCCGTCATCATTCTGTCGGCAGGAGTCAATCTGGACGATGCGGTGCGCGTCCAGGCGGCTGGAGCGCAGGGTTACCTCATGAAACCGATCAGCTTGAAGAAGCTGCTGGATACCATCACGCGCTTCGCGCCAGGGGAGAAGCCCGCCCCGGCTGATTCGAATGTTGAACCGCTTTAACGAAGAGGTCGTTCGGCCATCGGCGCGCTTCACACCAGGGCGTGTATACATCGGTTGCGGCAAAATAAATGAATGTGCTCCGATAAGATGCATTTCAGTCCTCGGTCGCTGGCAGCCTGCGGGCGAGCGGCATTCGCTCTGACCCTGCTGGCAGGACTGGCGCTGAGCGGATGCAACCAACGCGGGGTGGGGCTGCCGGCCTCATCGGCTTCGCCGTTCGCAGGCGCGCAAGCGGCGGCGGATGCCACTGCCACACCCAAGCCAACCGAAGTGATCGTGCCCAAGCCTACCGAAAGCGAAAACCTTCCCACGGTCGCAGCCCTCAGCGCAGAGGAAGTCCATGCCACCGGTACGGCCGAGGCGCTGCTCCACAGCGTGCAGACCGAATACGCTCTGACCCAAAATCTGGCCAGCCCGACCCCATGCGGCGGCTCCTGCCCGACCTCTACCCCCACGCCGCGGCGCACACCCACCCCAACGATCACGACACCCCCCTCTCCGCCTCTGGCCGCCCTGCGCATCCTGCGGCCAGGAGCGCTCTCCAGAGTTGTCTCGCCGATCTTCCTGGAAGCCTCGGTCATCGCCGGAGCCGATGGGGTGGTGCGGGTGGAGCTGGTGGGGGAAGACGGGCGCACCTTATATCGTCAGGTGCTGCGCTATGGTATGCCCGCCGGGGCACGTTTCGTCATCACGGCCAGTGTGGAGTTTGAGATACCTTTGGTGGCAGAAACCGGTCGTCTACAGGTAAGCACGGAGGACAGCGCCGGCCGACCCATCGCGTTGAGCTCGGTCGAACTCGTATTGCTCTCGGTCGGCAGCAACGAACTCAACCCGGCCCCGCCGCCGCTCGAACCGTTCAACTTGTTGACGCCGCAACCTGGGCAGATCATCAGCGGTGGAGTGGTGGAAGTAGGCGGGCTGGTCAGGCCAGTGAGCAAAGAGCCGATCGTGCTGGAGTTAATCGACAATCAGGGAGCAGTGATTTCCTCGCGTCAGATTTTGGCGCCGCCAACGGAGAATGGCAGCGCGGCTCCGTTGACCGCCACAATCCCTTACCAGGTGAAGGCGGCGACGCCGGTGCGCCTGGTCATCCGTCAACCGGATAGCCGCATCCCAGGCGACGCGGCTATTTCATCCATTTTGCTGACGCTCACGCCATGAACCGTCCAGCAGGCCGGTTGCATGGAACTGGCCTGCTCAATAATCCTGGCGGTATCTTGCCGGTAAAATCACGCTCCTCCGACCCCGTAGAATTTCGGGTCGGTTGGCGTTTGCCCGGACGGATCCCACACATACACCCAATCGCCTTCTTTAGCCCAATTGAACAACCAATGGGCATCGCCCACGGAAAGATTCACGCAGCCATGCGACTGCGGCACACCGAACCATGCACGCCAGTAGGCCCCGTGCAGGGCGCGCGCCTGATCGAAATACATCGTCCAGGGGACATCTTCCAGGTAATAATAATCCGAGCGATCGGCCTCGAACGCCCCGCTCATTGTGTTCAAGGCATACTTTTTATAGATCTTGAACAAACCGGGGCGGGTGTAAAAAGGCTCCATGCCGGAGGCGATAAGAGTGGCAAAGACGAGCTGGTTGTGGTCGTACACCGAAAGGATCTGCTCGTACAGATTGACCTCGATCCAGCGGCCGTTATCCACCCCTTGGGGCGGCTGCGCATCGGGCTTGACCGCTCGAATGTAGCGGCGCTCGATCCACTCGTTCGGTCCGATCATGTACCAGTCGGTGCCATCTTTTTTCTGGATGTCATACACCTGGACCACGTTCGTGCGCACGTACTCCCGGCCGGTGTACGGCGCGGCATACCCCGGTTCTGTGCGGCTCTGGGTATGGTCGATGATCCAGCCAAAGGCATTGGAGGGTGTGGCGGTAAAGATCAGACCCTGAAAGCGGCTGTAGACGGCCGGCGAGGCCCGCATCCAGCCGCCGCCGGGAAGCTGCACAAAGTGGGCGCTGCCCACATCCACGCGGTTAATGAATGAAACATAGCGCAGCGGGCCTGGATCAATGTAGCTGACCGGGTTGACGCCATCCTCAGCGTCCTGGAGGCTGGAATAGATCGGCGCGCGCTCCGTCTCGTCGATGCCGATGCGCGCATACTGGATATCAGCGGTAACCAGCGTCGGGTCTGGGGTGTAAGCTGGCAGCGGGCGCGGCGGGAAGGTCAAACCCAGGCGCGCCATACGCGTCAGGTAGGACGACGGCCCAAGCGGCAGGCAGTTGCCAGGGTCGACGAGGTAGGCAGCCGGGAGGCACAGCGGCGCGCCGGCAAACGGCTCACTGGCCGCAGGCGGATCGCCTTGCGCAAGCGCCTCTTTGATCGGCCAGGCCACCACAATGACGGCCAGGCCAACAAGCACGGCTGACAAACGTCTCATAGAAACCTCGATGGCTGGCAGCAGAGATGGAAAAGATGGTTCGTTCCCATAAGTGACCGTATTATACCAACAGAAAGATCACTGCCAGCCGAAGCTCAGAGCGGGGCTGCTACAGGAATAAGGCTCCCAGCGTACCCAGAAACAAAGCAATGCTGATGTAGCTGTTGATGTTGAAGAACGCCAGGTCGATCTTCGACAGGTCGCCGGGGTGAACCAGTGCATGCTCCCAACCCAGGAGGACAATCGTTGCGGCTACCCCCAGCCAATACGGCCATCCCAGCCCGGTGAGCAGCCCGACCAGCATCAGCAGTCCCACCGTCAGCGCGTGGCAAAAGGACGAGAGGCGCAGGGCAAAGGCTTCCCCATACCGCGCAGGAATGGCGTGCAGCCCATACTGGCGGTCGAACTCGACATCCTGGCAGGCGTAGATCAGATCGAACCCTCCGATCCACAGGGTGACGGTAGCCAGCAGTAGCCAGGCCGGCAGGTCGGAGAGAGTAAACAGCGAGCCACGCACCGCCACCCAGGCCCCGACCGGCGCCAGCCCGTCGGTGAAGCCCAGGATGAAGTGTGAGAGCACGGTAAAGCGTTTGGTGAGCGAATAGCCAAGCAGAAATACCAGTGCGGCTGGCAGCAGCTTCAGCGGGAGAGGGCCCAGCCGCCAGGCAGCCAGGGCTAAAACGAACAGCGAGATGGCAGTGCCCGCCCAGGCCGTGCGCAGCGAGATCGCTCCGGTCACCAGCGGGCGCATGGCGGTGCGCGGATTGCGCGCATCCCACCAGCGGTCGGCGATACGGTTGGTCGCCATGGCGAGGGTGCGTGCGGCTGCCATGGCCACGGTGATCCAGATGAACTGCGGCCAGGTGGGCCAACCATGCGCCGCCAGCAGCATGCCCAGATAAGCGAAGGGCAGGGCGAAAATCGTATGCTCGAATTTAATCAGCTCGAAGAAGTCGCGGATGGATCTCATCGTTTCTTTTGCCAGGGACACAGCCAGCGCTCGAGGCCATCGACGCCGAAGTACAACCCCAGTCCCAGCAGGCTCATGGCCAGCACGCCGGCGTACATGGCCGGATAATTGAACAGTGTGCTTCCGTTCAAATAAATATAATAGCCGAGACCCTGCTGAGTGGCAAAGAGCTCGGCCACGTACAGCACCGCCACAGCCGTGCCGACCGATTGGCGCAAGGCAGTCAGGATGGCGGGAATGCTGGCAGGGATGTAAACGAAGCGGAAGAGAGCCCGGCGTCCGGCGCCAAGGCTGCGCACGGATTGGATCAGCTCGGGCCGCAGGGCAGCAGCCTGATCGCGCACCAGCACCAGCACCTGGAAGAAAAGGATCATGAAGATGATGATGATCTTGGGCAGATTGCCGACGCCGAGGAAGAGCAGCACGACCGGCACCAGCACGACCTTGGGCACGGGGTAGAGGAGATAAATGAACGGCGCGAAGAAGCGGTCGGCGCGGCGGAACTGGCCAAGGGCAATCCCGGCCGGGGCTGCCAGGGCGACGGCCAGGAGCGTGCTGGCCACCACCCGCCACAGGCTGGCGAGAAAGTGCCCCACCAGTCCACGCCCCAGCTCCTGAACGAAGGTCACCGCCACGACCCACGGCGTGGGCAGGATCGGCTGGTTTACGATCAAAGCCAGGAGATACCACACGGCCGCCAGAGCCAGAACTGCGAGGAGCAGGTCACGACGCCTCATTGCGCCTCCAGACGCTCGCGCAGTTCGCGGCAAAGCCGCTGGTATTGGGCCGTCTCGCGGTAGCCAGGCTGATGGGCATTGGGATTTTCGACCACCAGGGCGGCTGTGTTGGGCGGCCGTTTCAGAAGCAGGATTTTACGCCCCATCACGGCTGCCTCCTCGATGGCGTGTGTCACCAGCACCAGCGTCAGTTGCTGTTCAGGCAGAAGCTCGAGCGTCAGTCGCTGTAAATCCTCGCGCGTTGGGGCGTCCAACGAGGAAAAGGGCTCGTCCATCAATAACAAATCGGGGAAGAGGGCCAGCGTGCGCGCGATGGCCGTGCGCTGACGCTGACCGCCGGAGATCTGGCCAGGATAGTTGTCGGCAATTTCCGCCAGGCCGAGCCTTTCAAGCCAGGGCTGCACATGCGGAGCCGGCCTTTCGCCGCGCGGCGCGTGGGTGCCGTCCGGTCCATAGAAGCGGCGGATGCGCAGGCCCAGCTCGACGTTTTGCCGCACCGTCGCCCAGGGCAACAGGCCGTAATCTTGAATGATCAGACCCGTCCTGGGCCGCGGCCGCACGATAGGCTGCCCATCGACCAGCACGCGCCCATCGGTGGGGAAAATCAGCCCAGCCAGCAGCGCCAACAGGGTGCTCTTCCCGCAGCCGGAAGGGCCGAGGACTGCCCAGGCCTCGCCGCGTTCCACCTGCCAGGAAAAATCCTGGAAGACCGGCCCCCCTTCGGGGTAACGGAAAGTGACTTTTTCGAGCCGGATCATCGCTACCTGCTGGAGATCGAACTCCTCGCATATCAGGGCAGGTAAGCGGCCGTGACGCTGTCCTGATAGGCCAGGTCCTTGGTAATCAGGCCTTTCCCTTTCGCCCAATTGAGCGCGTCCTCGAATTGTGCCTGGGTAGGCACGCCCTTGAGCGGGAAGGTGGGGATGGTATAGGTGGAAAGAAGCGGCGCAGGAATCAGTTTTCGGTCGGCCAATAAGCTGCGGTAGGCTTCAGGATGCGCATTGAGCTTTTGGGTGGCCTCTTCGATCGCTGACAGGAAGGCGCGCACATCCGCCGGGCGCTGGTCCAACACCGCTTTGCGGAAGGCAATCGTGCTGTAACTGAGCTCGGGGTGATCGAGATCATCAGCCAGCACACTGGCGCCTTGTTGTTGCGCCAGCGAGAAGAACGGATCCGGTAAAGTGGCCGCTTTGAGTTCGCCGCTGTTGAGCAGGGTCATGCGGTCGGAGATGTTGGGCACCGCCAGAGTCTGGTAATCTCCGGGCTTGAGCCCCTCGAATTGCAACATGCGGTCGGTCATGTACTCAATCACAGTACCCTGAGATACACCGATCTGCACCCCTTTCAGATCACTGGCAGCCTTGATGCCGCTATTCTTGGCAGCCAGGATGCGGTACATGGGAGAATTGGGACCGGCCGTGCGCGCGTAACGCACGACCTGCACGCGAATCTCATCTTTATTGTAAAAAAAGGTGGAGACCATGTCGTTGATGAAACCATCGGCCTGCCCGGCCGCCACGAGCTGATCACGCTGCGCCGCCGAGCCAACCGGGGTAAAGTCCACGACCAGGCCGCGAGCCTTGAACAGGCCTTCTTGTTCGGCCACGTACATCGGCAAAGCATCAACGATCGGTAATAAGGCTATGCGCAGCGGACTTGCCGGCTCCCCTCCCGCTCCTGGCGCTGCAGCCGTCGGCGCGGCTGCCGGAGCACAGGCAGCCAGCAAGCCAGCTACAACCAGCAAGCCTAACGTTCCAGTAAACCAGCTCCGCAAACGAAACATAATTCCTTCCTTCTCCTGATTTGTGAGACACTCATTGCCCCGCCAACCCGCGCGCTATTTTACCCCTTTATCCCCAATTGGTCCCAGAGCCTGTCGATCTTGTCGCGCACCCCGGCGTCCATGCTCAGCACCTTGGGCCAGCCGCGCATGTATCCTTCCTCGGGCAGCTTTGCGGTGGCGTCCACCCCGATCTTACCGCCATAGGAGTGCAGGTAGGAGGCATGATCCAGATGGTCTACCGGCCCGGTGACCACGACGATGTCCCGGCTCCAGTCGACGTTGCCCAGCGCCTGCCAGGCAGTCTGAGAAAGGTTTTGCACATCTACCCAGTCGTCCACCACCACGATGGCCTTGGCCAGCATCAGTAATCCCAGCCCCCACAATCCATACATCACCTTGCGCGCGTGGCCGGGGTAACGTTTGCGGATCGAGACCAGCACCAGATTGTGAAAGATGCCCTCGGCTGGCATGGCGATGTCGCGCACCTCGGGCAGGAACAGACGGATGAGCGGCAGGAACAGGCGCTCGGTGGCTTTGCCCATCCACACGTCCTCCATAGGGGGAATGCCAACCACCGTGGCAGGGTAGATCGCATCGTTACGCCGGGTGATGGCCGTAACGTGGAAGACCGGGAAGGGCTCCACCGGCGTGTAGTAGCCGGTGTGATCGCCGAAAGGCCCCTCCGGGCGATGCTCGTCAGGGTCAATGGTTCCTTCGATGACGATTTCCGCCTGAGCCGGCACTTCGAGCGGCTGACTGATGCAGTCGACGAACTCGACCGGCGCGCCGCGAAGATAACCGGCCAACAGATATTCATCCACGTCCGGCGGCAATGGAGCCGAGGAGCACCACATGCTGGCCGGGTCGCCGCCTAACACGACGGCTGCCGGGATGCGTTCCTGGTGCGCTTCCCTGGCGCGCCGCTCATGCTCTGCACCCCCCTTGTGCCGCTGCCAGTGCACCAGCAGCGTCCGCTCATCGAGTACCTGAAGTCGGTACATGCCAACGTTGCGCACCCCCGTCTGCGGGTCGCGGGTGATGACCTGGGGCAGGGTAATGAAGCGCCCGCCGTCCTCCGGCCAGCATTGCAGGATGGGCAGCTCATCCAGGCTGGCATCCTCCTGTTTCACCACCTGCTGGACAGGGGCGTTGCGCACCTTCTTGGGCTTGATGCCGATGGAAGAAAACGTGGCGAACAGTTCGGAACCGCGCCGCAGGGTCTCACCCAGCCCCTGAGGAGGGTGAATATCGAGCAGACGGCCCAGGTTGCGGCCGAGCTCATCCAAATCTTCCACACCCAGCGCCCAGGCCATGCGCCGGGCTGAGCCGAAGCCATTCATCAGCACAGGGAAGGAAAACCCGGCCGGATTTTCAAAAAGCAGGGCTTTATTTTGCTCGGCAGGGCCTTTGCTTACCCGATCGGTGACTTCGGTGATCTCCAGGATGGGTGAAATGGGTTGGCGTATGCGCACAAGCTGGCCGCGCTCTTCCAAAAATGCGATCCACTGCCGCAGGTCAGAAAAATGCATGTTCCCCTCCATCCTGTGGAATGACTGGATTATAGCATGCCGAGAGGAGGGACCTTTACAACCCCGCTATAATGTGAAGAATTGCGCTTGACACACCTATTCGCCTATGCTACAGTATGGCATGCTATTTGCAAGCATAAGCTGGCCGCTCATTGGCGCATTTAACCCTCGGTGCAACCCTTTTTAAAGGAGTTAAGCCTTGACCAAGTCACGTACACAACTGATGGTAGAACGCTTACGTGAGCTGCAGGCCTCCTCGCCGGACATCGAAGCTTCAGCCGTGGTCAGTGTAGATGGACTTACCATCGCCTCTGCATTGCCGCAAGGCGTTGAAGAGGACCGCGTATCGGCCATGTCAGCGGCGATGCTGTCGCTGGGGGAGCGCATCGCCAGTGAATTGGGCCGCGGCTCCCTGGCGCAGGTGTACATCAAGGGTGAAAACGGTTACGTCGTGCTCATGTCGGTCGGCTCAGAGGCGGTTTTGACCGCTCTAGCGCGCGAGCGGGCGAAATTAGGCCTCATTTTCCTGGACATGCGCAGGGCCGCCGAGGACCTGGTGAAACTCATCTGATCGGCATGCATTTTCCCAAAACGCGGCATCGATCCATGGAATGTGACCGCCGCGGTTTGTGCGAGGTGAAGGTTTGCAGATTACCGTCGTCATTCCAACGTATAACGAAGCCGAAAATCTCCCCAAGCTGGTATCAACGCTTCTCTCCTTGCCTTTAACCGACCTCCGTGTGCTCATCGTGGACGATAACAGCCCGGATGGAACCGGACGCATTGCCGACCGGCTCGGTGAGGAAACCGGCCGCGTCTTGACCCTGCACAGGAGCGGCAAGCTTGGCCTGGGCACGGCTTACATCAGCGGCTTCCGCCAGGCGCTGGCGCAGGGGGCCGAAGCCGTGGCTCAGATGGACGCCGATTTCTCCCACCCGCCGGAGAAGCTGGCGGAGATGGCCGCCGCCCTGGAGAATTGTGATGTGGTGCTGGGTTCCCGCTACGTGCCCGGCGGCAGCGTCGACGAGCGCTGGTCGTTTTTCCGCAAAGCGCTCTCGGCGTGGGGCAATTTCTATGCGCGCACCATCCTCTCTCTGCCGATGCGCGATGTAACCGGCGGCTTCCGCCTGTGGCGGCGTTCCACGCTGGAAGGCATGCCGATGGAGCGGATTCGTTCCAACGGCTATATATTTCAAGTGGAAATGGCCTTCGTCGCCTCTTTGTTGGGATATCGATTCTGCGAAGTGCCGATCTATTTTGCCGACCGCCGCTGGGGGCAATCGAAGATGACCCTGCGCATTCAACTCGAGGCGGCTATACGCACTTGGCAGCTTCGTAGCCAATACCACGATTTGCGCAAGAAAATCATGCTGAGCGGCCAGGCCAAAGGCGCGCGCTAAGCCCGCTCTGCGGCCAGCCTGGCTGCCAGCGCTCCCCATTCCCCCACACTGAGCGTCTCCGCGCGGCGGCGCGGATCGATGCCGGCCGCTGACAGCCAGGCATCCACCCGCTCCGTCCGCCACGCCAGACCAGCCGCCAGGCTGTTGCGCAGCGTCTTACGCTTCTGCGCGAATCCCGCTTTGGCCAGGCGGAAGAAATCATCCAAAAGGTTGGCTGGGACAAGCGGCTGCTCGTACAGGTCCACACGCACTACGGCTGAATCGACCTTCGGCCGAGGGTAAAACGCTCCGGCAGGGATGTGCGTGGCTATCAGCGGCCTTCCGTATACCTGTACACTCAGCGCCAGCAGGCTCATTTCGCCAGCTTGAGCGCAGATGCGTTCGGCGACTTCACGCTGCACGGTCAGCACAAGGCGGGAAGGTTTGGCCGCCGCCTCCAGAAGATGGCGGACCAATGCGGAAGTGATGTAATATGGAATGTTGGCCACCACGAGATAGGCCGGGCCGAGGGCCAATTTGGCCGGGTCAATCTCCAGGATGTCCCCCTGCACCAATTCTACATTCGATAGCCCCGCCAGCACCGAGCGCAGCACGGGGAACAGGCGTCCGTCCAGCTCAACGGCCACCACGCGCCGGGCGCTGCGCGCCAGCACGCGGGTCAGGCTGCCTAACCCCGCGCCGATCTCCAGGATGGCGTCCTCAGGCGTGATCTCCGCCACGGCCGCCACCCGCGCCAGGGCGGCCGAATCGACGAGAAAATTTTGACCCAGACTTTTCTTCGGCTGCAGACCATACGACCGCAGCAAGGCCGGGACATCCAGCGGTGGCAGGTCTACGGTAGAATCCATGGCACGTTGGCAGGAACCGGGGTGAGGAAATACAGCGTTACCGTCTGATGCCAGGGTACATAATTGCTGTCGTCGTAACCCAGGTCGATCCAGTAGCGCCCGGGCACACCTCCTCCGATGTCGCCGATCACCGCCGTTCCATAGCCGGGGATGTACACACGCTGACCGACCATCTGGTTGTACCAGCTTCGCACCACAGCAATGACGCCTTTTCCGGCCGGCAGACCGCTGGCCGTGCGGTGGCCGCAGGTGCTCTCACCCAAATTGCAGGGGGAGTATGACGTGGCGTACACCTCCACCGCCCGCCAGTATTCGATGCTCACGCCGTCCACCACGGTGGTATGAACCACCACCTTGGTGCCATAGCCGGTAATCTGGTCTTTAGGCTGACGCGCCACCCATTGGGCCTCTTCCACCCGTGATACCTCTACACCATCCTCTCGGCGCACGCGCACACGTGTGACTTGCAAACCAGCCTGGCCGGGCTGAATGATCTGCCTCGTATCCAGCTCAATGTTGGCATCGGGCTGGAGCTGGCTTTTGAATGGGATTGGTTTTTGCTCGAGGAGGACCTGCTCATCCACCCGCACCACACGTATCGCGCCGTCGGCGGGCACGGGCTGGTCCTCGGCTGGCTGGCTGTAATCCAGGCCCTGCAGGCTCAACCCAGCATCGGCCAGAGCCTCACCGACGGTGGTTGCCGCGGAAAGCACCTTTACGCTGTGGTCTCCGAGACGAATGGTTAATTCACGGGCACGCTGCAGACTCACCTGGAGCGGCCCGTTGAGGGGGGTATCCAGGGGAAGGGATAAATAGTCGGAGGAATTGAGGCGGATGCCCGCGTCCCACAGCGCCTGGCCCAGCGTGGCCGCCGAGGAATACAGGGTGGTCTTCGAGTTCCCCTCCAGCACGGTGACCGGGACCGCCCGGCAGAGCTGCAGGGTGTAGCTGGAAGCGGCGGGCAGCGGCCGATACGGGTCGACGGTTTGGCCGCTCCTTAGAATGCGGTCTCCGGGGTACAGCTTCCAGCCGACCTGCGCCAGGAGGTTGGCAGGCACCCGCTCGGCGGTCAACAGACTTTTACTGGATGGCCCGTCCAGAAGGAACACCTGGGCGGCGCGCTCCACCTGAATGACGGCTCTCGAAGGCAGCCACCCGGAGATAGACGGCAACACCCGGTCGCCGGAAGAAAGACTCACGCCCGCCGACCTCAGCGCCCCGCCCACGGTCAGGGCAGCCGTTTGCACCCGCACCGCCTGCCCATTGATCAATATGGTGACCGTCTGGCGCAGTGAAAGGGACAGGAGCAGCACCCCCGCCAGGATCAGCCCCCCTGCGACCAGATATAAACGCGTGAACTTCATGCGGATGTGATTCTATCAAAAGATGGCCGTTTCGTGCGCCGGCTGAGATGGCAAGTTGTCCCGATCCTCGCGCTTAATTTTCTTTGCCGAGTCCTTCAAGAAGTGCGCGCGGAGGATAAAACATCCCCTGTCGGCGCAAGGCTTTCATTTTCCTCAAACGGCGACCTCTTGATCAGCAACAGGGGCAAGCTCAACAATCCAATCACGTAGATCGGATACTGGAAGCGAAAATCCTGCACCGTAATGAGCGCCATCAGGATCAGCGAATTGGCCAACGAAGGCACGGACAACAGCATCACCTGCCTGGATCTCAGGCGCAACGCCAGCAAGGTGACTGCTGCCAGCGTCAGATAAAGATATAACGCCGGCCGCCAGAAATACCATACCTGGGCTGGTTCATTGGTCCAGTATAAGAACTTGTTGACTTCGGATGAAAATGCTGGGAAAGCGGAGGAACGTGCCAGCCCATAGGTATTCGGATACATGTCGAATACGATCGCGTTGAAACTATCCCGCGGCGCGGTCACCCGCCAAATCATCGAGGTGACGCACAACTGGTGGCGCAGCAGCAATTGCGGGTTGCGCCCTGCCAACTGGAGCCAGACGGACAGAATTTCCTTCCAATGGCCGTCGAAATACTGGGTGTTAAACTCGGGATTGTAGACCAAGGGATTCAGCGTGTAGCAGTTGTATTTCGCCCGCCAGGTATCCAGGGGCTGGATGGAACTCAACAGGTTCCGCTCTTCAGCGGTGAGCGGGGTATCGGCGGCCACGAACGCTCCCAACTGATGGGAGACCACCTGAAAGGTGAACCACGGCGGCGATGGCACCACCTTGATCGCCCAAAACAATGGCCCGCTGATCAGCGCGATGACCACCAACGCGCCCGCCGCCGCGTACAGCACCGCCTTTCTTATCCCGCCCGAAACCATCAGCCATACACTGGCTGCGACCAGCAGCGCCAGGAACGGTCCGTTCAAACGGTAGAGGGTCACCGTGACCAACGCCGCGCCAAATGCGACCATGTGCCAGGTGTTCTTCAGCCATAGACCGTGAGTGCGCACGATCTTCAAGATCACCACCCACAAGGCCAGAAAAGCGATGGTATAGGCGATGTCCTTCCAGATAGCAAGCACCATCGTGCTGTTGACGAGCGAGAGGGCAAAAACAGCGGTCATAGCTATGCGCGCCCATAACGGCACCCCCCAGGCCGCCATTTCCTTCATTGCCAGGGCAAAGAAGAAGGCCATCGCCAGGATCTGCGCGAGCGCCAGCGCCGCCGGCGACAGCCAGATGCGCGTGATCAGCCAGTAGGTCAGCGTGTGGAAGGCCGGGAATGAATTGTAAAAACGCCCGTTCAGAATCTGTGACCACTGGAATATGGAGTCGGCGGACATGAGGCCCGGCCAGAATGAAAGCAGATAGATCGTCCAGACGATGATGCAGGGCAGCGCGTACCCCGCCAGGGCCCAATCAAATGTGCGGTCTGAGCCTTTCGCCTGGACGCTTTGCGTGTGAAGCGGGCGTGAAGCGTAATAAGCGCTGACCAAAAGAAACAAGAAGGCGAGCGAAATCGTATCGGCCAGATATGAAACCAGGCGCCAAAGCCGCCTGGTAAAGACCGACTGCGCCGCATCGCCTTTAATATTTTGCAGACCGGAAGCTATCGTTTGGCTGTCATTCAGGAGGAATCGCCGGGAAGCGGACAGGAGCCTTTCGTAAACCGGTGCCACGGCAGCTTGCAGCGCTTGCGAACCCGATACAGAGCTCATGATCCGGCCCGCCTCTGCGTCCATCCAGGAACCGGGAGATGCCTGCACCAGGGACGATCCGGGATCGGTGGCCGATGATGGCGGCGCGGTTTTGGGCGTCGGCACCTGATTGGGCAACACCAGCAGCAGATACCCGCCCGCCCCAATCGCCATTACCACCCACAAGACCTTTGCTCGCCGCGAAAAACCGTTGAAGCCGGGCAGGATGACGTCCCGTGACAGGATGTAGATCGGCGCGCCGAAGATAGCCGCAAGGGCGGCGCATAACGGGATGCGCGCGGCGGTCGAGACATACCAGTGCGAGAAGATGAAATGGTTGCCGACCGAGATAGCATAGGCCAGGCCAGCGATGGCGGAGGCGATCCCCAATTTGATCCAGGCGGGCACGGGTTTGGCCATAATCTACTCGAGCGCAACAGGCGTCAAAGAGCGAGTATCGCGACAGGGATGATGACCAATATGCGGCCGATGCGGCTTGTCTGGCAAGTATCCTGCATCGGCTCCTTACCGGGTGTCTGATTGATAAACCGTTGGACGTTCGGCATGATAAAGCATCTACGGTTCTCTGTCGGTTAAACAGATCACCGTAGATGACGGGGAGAGATGGGTCATGGCTTGTGTGCCGAGACCCAGAATCGAACTGGGGACACCGCGATTTTCAGTCGCGTGCTCTACCAACTGAGCTATCTCGGCTGGGCAGGGTTTGTTCGTCTCGTTCAGCACAAGAGATTTTACCTGCTCGGCAACCCCTTGTCAAGAAAACCCGTCCATGGGCTGGCGGGCGGGTGTCCAGAATGTTTGACAATCCATCTTGCCAAGGCTAAAATGGAATTGAAATCTTAAAGAGGGAAACCAGTGAGCAAGTGGCCAGGTAAATACGTCATCGGACTGACCGGCAACATCGCCACCGGGAAAAGCGTGGTGCGCAAGATGCTCGAGCATCTGGGCGCTTACGGCATCGATGCCGATGCTCTGGCGCATCGGGCCATTGCCAAAGGCGCGCCCGGCTATCTGCCTGTCCTGGACATGTTTGGCCGCTGGCTGCTCACAGCGGATAATCAGATCGACCGCACCCGCCTCGCCCACGTAGTTTTCTGCGACCCGGAAGCCCTTTCCCGCCTGGAAGCCATCGTCCACCCGCTGGTAGCCCAGGCTATCGATTTGCTTATCGAACGCTCGAGCCAGAAGGTGGTGGTTATTGAAGCCATCAAGCTGATCGAGGCGGGCCTGAGCAAGAATTGCGACAGCCTATGGGTGACTTACTCCTCGCCTGACGTACAAATCCGGCGCCTGGTAGAAAACCGCAAGATGAGCGAAGAACAAGCGCGCCAGCGCATCCTCGCCCAGCCATCTCAGGAACAGAAGATCGCCGTCGCCCAGGTGGTGATCAACAACAACGGCGCCTTTGAGGATACCTGGCGCCAGGTGCTGGAAGCCTGGCAGACCCTCGTGCCCGCTCAGCAGGAAGTCGCCCCTGTTCAGGTAAACGCCGGCCTGAAAGCGGCAGTGAGCATCCGGCGGGGACGTCCGCGCGATTCGCAGGCCATCGCCGACCTGATCAACCGCCTCTCGCCGCGGGAAAAACCGCTCACCCACGCGGACATTATGGCCGCTTTCGGCGAGAAGGCTTTTCTCCTGCTGGAGATGGAAGGTCAGCTCCTCGGTGTGGTGGGGTGGCAGGTGGAAAATCTGGTATCCCGCACCACCGACCTGTACCTGGATCCACGGGTTCCGCTGCGAACCGCCCTGCCGGTATTGATGCAAGAAGTCGAGCGCGCCGCTAAAGAGCTCCAATCCGAGGCCTCTCTGCTCTTCGTACCGGCTTCGCTGAGCTCCCAGGACGCATTGTGGAAGCGCATGGGCTACGAACGGCGCACCACGGAAAGCCTGGGCGTCCAGGCCTGGCAGGAGGCCGCCAGAGAATCCAGGCCACCGGAGACAGAGCTTTATTTCAAGCAACTGCGCACCAATCGTATCCTGCGTCCGATTTAAGTGCGCATATTTGGCCAGTGATGGAATTGTGTGGCTTATCTCATTAACGAACTCCTCTTCATCTTTCAGCGCCTGGACTGGCTGAGCGTCCTCGACCTGTTCCTGGTCACGATGATCTTTTTCGGCATCCTGATGCTGCTGCGCGACACGCAGGCCGTGGTGCTGATGCGCGGGGTGCTGCTGGTGATCATCGTGCTGATCGCCTTCACCAGCCTGGTAAATCTGCCGGCGTTTTCCTGGCTGGTGCGCACCACCCTGCCGGCGCTGGTGTTTGCCATCCCGGTCATCTTCGCGCCGGAGATACGCCGCGCGCTGGAGCGCCTGGGCCGCGCCGGGACGGAATCGGGCGGCATCATCCCGCGCCGAGAGGCGGCTGCTGAGGGTATGCAGCGCACTATCCGCGCGATTGTCAACGCCTCCGCCCGGCTGGCCGCCCGTCAGCATGGCGCGCTGATCGTCCTGCAACGCACCGATAATTTGAGCGACTACGCCCGCACGGGCGTCCTTCTGAATGCCGACGTTTCGCCCGAGCTTCTTCTGCAGATTTTCTACCCCAACACGCCTCTGCACGACGGCGCCGCCATCATCGTCGGCACCCGTGTGGTTGCAGCCGCGTGTGTGATGCCGCTGTCTTCCAGCGGCATTTTGGAGCGCTCGCCAGAGAGGCAGATGGGTCTGCGCCACCGCGCCGCCCTGGGCATCTCCGAAGCCTCGGATGCCATTGCCGTGGTGGTTTCCGAAGAAACCGGCTCCATCTCCATTGCCCACGCCGGCCGGATGATCCGCCGGCTGGATGCCGAGCGCCTGGAAAATATCCTCATGGCATTCTACCGCCCTGTCCGCCTGCCATCCTCGCCATACGGCATCCTCACCCGGATGCAGTCCTTTTTCGTGCGTAAACCGCGGGAGGAATGAGCATGCTGCCATTGCTGCGCCGTTGGGCAAGAAATCTGCCGACCCTGCTACTGTCTTTTCTGCTGGCCCTGGCCGTGTGGATTTCGGCGGTGACCGCCGACAATCCAAACCAGCAGAAACCCTACCCGCGCCCTGTTCCGATTCAGATCGTCGGTCAGGATCCTGGCCTGGTCATCGTCAGCCAGTCTGCCACACAGGTCAATGTGACCATCAACGCGCCAGCCAATACCTGGACCGACCTGATTGCCGATCCAGGCCTGGTCACCGCTACCGTGGACCTTTCCGGCTTGAAGGCTGGAACGTACACATTGCCCGTCCAGGTGAATATCGCCACCCGCCCGGCCATCAAAACCTCACAATTCCCAGACAGCATCACCATCACCCTGGAAAAGCTCGAAACAAAGACCCTGCCCATTGTGCTGGAAACGGATGGCAGTCCTGCCATCGGCTACCAGGCCGGCGAAGCGAGCCTGAGCGCCAGCACCGCTACGGTCACCGGGCCTCAGCCGATCGTGGATCGCATTTCGACCCTGGTCGCACATGTTGATCTGACCCAGGCTCATCAGGACATCAACACGGTCGCGACGGTGCAGGCGCTGGATGCGAACAACCTCCCGCTGACCGGGATAACGATCAACCCGGACAAGATCAACGTCCGCGTGCCGGTGACGCAATTGGGCGGCTACCGCGACGTGGTCGTCAAGGTCGTGGTGACGGGCCAGGTGGCCAATGGTTATCGCTTGACCAGCATATCGGTTTCCCCGCCCACCGTGACAGTCTTCTCCGCAAATCCGCAGTTGGTCAATGACCTGCCCGGCTTTGTCGAGACCACCCCAATCGATATCTCCGGGGCAAAAGACGACCTCGATCTGCGCACCCCGCTCAATCTGCCCCAGGGCGTCTCGGTCGTTGGCGATCAGACAGTGCTGGTGCAGATTGGCATCGCCGCTATTGAGAGCAGCATCACCCTGAGCAACATGAAGGTGGACGTGGTTGGCCTCGACCCGAGTCTGGCTGCGAAAATCTCGCCCAACACCGTGGTGGTCATCATCTCCGGCCCGCTGCCATTGCTGGATGCGCTGACCGCCGCTGATGTGCACGTGTACGTCGACCTGACCGGCAAGACTCCCGGCACCTACCAGCTTGAGCCTCAGGTGGATATTGCTTCGAGCGAGTTGCAGGTGGAGTCCATCCTGCCCACCACGCTGGAGGTGACGATCACCCTGGCGCCAGCGGGCACTAGCACCACGCATTAACCAGGAAAAGAGCTGTTATGGCGAAACCGGTCGTGGCATTGGTTGGGCGGCCAAATGTTGGTAAGAGCACCCTGTTCAACCGCCTGGCAGGCGAGCGCCTGGCGATCACCGACGCCACCCCGGGCACCACACGCGACCGACTGTACGCCGAAGCGGAGTGGAACGGAGTGGTTTTTGGCATCGTCGATACCGGCGGCATCGATCCTACTGCCGGGGGGAAGGCGCCTCTATCGATCGATTCATCCGATTACATCGCGGCTATTCGCGATCAGGCGCGGATCGCTGTTGAGGGAGCAGACCTTGTCCTGTTCATGACCGACGCTATCAGCGGGCTGACGCCTGCCGATGAGGAAGTGGCGGACATTTTGCGGCGCAGCCAGCGCAGGCGGGAAGGCAAGCCCTGGCCGCCCATCCTTTTGGTGGTCAACAAGGCCGACAACGCCCAACTCCGCGAGCAGGTTACCCAGTTCTACCAATTGGGACTTGGGGAACCCTTTCCTGTCTCCGCTGCTCACGGAACCGGCACAGGCGATCTGCTGGATGCCTTGGTTGCCGCCCTGCCCTCAGGGGAAGAAGCACAAGAGGAAGAATCGGTTAAGATTGCCATCGTCGGGAAACCCAATGTGGGCAAATCCAGCCTGCTCAACCGGCTGGTGGGCGAGGAGCGCGCCATTGTCAGCCCAATCCCGGGCACCACGCGCGACGCCGTCGACAGTCAGATCGAATTCGAAGGCGTTCGCGTCACCCTAATTGACACAGCCGGTATCCGCCGCCGCGGCAGGATTGAGCCAGGAGTGGAGAAATACAGTGTACTGCGCTCGCTGCGCGCCATCGAGCGCGCCGACGTCGCCCTGCTCATGCTCGATGCGACCAGCGGCATCACCGCCCAGGATACCCACATCGCCGGCTTCATCCTGGACGCGTGGAAGAGTGTTGTGGTTCTGGTGAACAAATGGGACGCCATTCCAAAAGACACCTACACCATGCAAAACTACACCCAGCGCATCCGCCAGGAATTGAACTTCATGGACTTTGTGCCGATCCTGTTCATCTCCGCCAAGACCGGGCAGCGCGTCGAACAGGTGCTCCCGCTCGCCCTGCGCGTACAGGAAGAACGCCTGGTGCGCCTCTCGACCGCCCAGCTCAACCGCATCATCCAGGCAGCGCAGGATGCTCATCCGGCGCCAGCCCATGCCGGCCGCGCCCTGCGCATCTACTATGGCACCCAGGTGCGCAGCGATCCACCCACCTTTCTGCTCTACGTCAATGATCCCAGCCTGGGGCACTTCAGCTACCTTCGTTTCCTTGAAAACCGCATCCGGCAGGAATATAGCTTCTTGGGCACTCCCATTCGCCTGATTTTGAAACCGCATCGCTGAGCGCCACTTTACGATCACCTTACGCCTGATTCCTTCCCCTTGCAGAGGCTGTAAGAGAGCTTTATAATCTTTATAGGTCTTTATTGGTTCATCGGAGGAACGATTGCAGCATTATTCCAGTGAAGTGATCACCGAGCCAGTCGAAACGCCGCCCCATAAGGGCCGCTCGGGGTGTCTGAATTTCGTGATCGACACCCTGGAGACAGTCCTCCTGGCCCTGGTGTTGTTTTTCGGCATCAACGCCGTTTCAGCCAGAGTGCGCGTCGAAAATATCAGCATGCAACCCACGTTGCACGCCGGCGAGTTCGTATTGGTGAACAAGATGGCCTACAAACTAGGCCAGCCCAAGATTGGCGACATCATCGTATTCCATTATCCGCTCAACCCAAAAGAGGATTACATCAAGCGCGTCATTGGGCTGCCGGGAGACGATGTCAGGGTGCAGGGCGGTGTGGTATTCGTGAATGGACAGCCTCTCGACGAACCCTACATCGCTGCTCGACCCAACTATACCGGCGAGTGGCATGTTCCGCCGGATTCACTGTTTGTCTTAGGGGATAACCGCAATCAGTCCTCCGATTCGCACTCCTGGGGCTTCGTCCCAATGGATGACGTTGTCGGTAAAGCATTGGTGGTATACTGGCCTTTGGACGATATGCAGATCCTCGAACATCCAACGGTGGCCTCGGCCGCTCCATGATTGCATCCCGAGCCAGCGGAACGGCCCACCCTTACCGGTCGAACCGATGACTCAGAGGCTATTCGCAACAATGAACCAACCCGATTTCGAACAGACTCGTCCCTGTACAGAATGCCAGGCCGGACAAATGCACCGGACCGAGATCACCTTTTTCACCTGGCTGGCTGACGAGTTAATCACGGTGCCCAACTTCCCTGCCTGGATCTGTGACGTTTGTGGGCGGCGCGAGTACGACGCGCAGGCCCTCAGCCGCCTCCAGCTTATCCTGAATCCTACCGCCGGGCGCCCATCGATCGCGCGACGCGCCCCGCGTATTTCCCCAGCCAGCAAAGGTTCGCGCCCCATGCCGGAATAACCGCAATCGCTTGAGGTAGTCAACATTTACGTCAGGCAGGGCTCTCTTGAGGCTCTATTTATGGGGGAAATTGGCAGACAGTACCGGCAATTGTAAACAAGCGGCATAGAGTCTGCACCGTACACGGCGGCAGGACGCTCGTCATAGCAGTTGCGTGCGACAGGGAGGAAAATATGCCCACGACCGGGATCACCCACCATCCCATCATGACCGATATTTTAACGGGCACGTATCGCGTGGTCGGTACGGTCATGGCCCCACCTTCCGGGCTGATCGGCATATTTAACGACATCAACACTTCCTTCATCGAGGTGGAGAACGCCCAACTTGCCCGCCTGCACACACCCAATTATGTGGTGGATCGCTACGAAACCATGCGACTGGTCAAGAGCCATATCCTGGCTGTGTGCGCCGGCCGACGCGAAGATCTTGGTTCTGGGGCTGCGCCCCGTTCCGCCTTTGGCAGGGTGGGCGAATATCCCATCTTTATTACCAGCGGAGATCTCGAGATCGAAGGCATCATCGAATGGGCCGGACTGTTCAATCCCGACAGCGTACTGGCCGAATTGATGAAGATCTTCTTCCCGTTGTTTCATATCGTTGTTCAGGGCATCATCTTCCCCGACACCCGTGTGACCAGCGCCGCCGCGCTGATCAATGGCGCACGCGTGGAGCAGATGGGCATTACCAGTCAGCGCAAACCCCTCGAAATGTGAACCACCATCGGTCGTTCTACAAGGATTGCCGGTCTTCCTCGGTAAGAAGGCTGGAGGGGAAGATCCGCAAATTCCAAAGACCGCGGTTTTCATGAAGCTCGCTGTAATTTCAGCCATTGCGGGGATTTAAATATTTTTTAAGAATCAGCCCATTCCAATTGACGAAAATTTCCGGCCGTGCTATGATCACATTAGAAATCATCGGCTTCTTTCATTTCATTCTTTCATAACGTTCTTTAACAATAGCACAAGGAGTCATTTATGAGCGTTGATTTCATTGCTCGTCTCATTGGAATGATCTTATTTGCTGTCATCGGTGTTTATTGGGGCAGCTCATTAGGCCGTTTGGCGAATATTAATCCAAATCCTTATACTTTCTCAGCAGAACAATACGCCTTTACCCTGGGGCTGGTGGGCGCGTTAGTCGGGTTGATCCTTACGCCTTATATATCCACGCGTCCGATCCGTAAGTTGCGCTCCCTTCTCACTCGCATCTCGGCGCACGCATTGTTCGCAGCCATGATCGGCCTGGTGGTCGGTTTGATCATCGCTGCCTTGCTGGCCTTCCCCATTTCGCTTCTGCCCAAACCCTTCGGACAGGTTTTGCCGTTCGTGGGCGTGGTTCTGTTCGGCTATTTCGGCGTGGCTGTGTTCGTCATGCGCCAGAACGACCTGGCCGCCTTGTTCTCTTCGATCGCCAATCGCGGCAGCGCCGCCAGCGATGGGAAGGCGAACCTCGGGGACGGGCGCACCATCCTGCTGGACACCAGCGTGGTGATCGACGGGCGCATCGCCGACATCGCCCGCACCGGCTTCCTGCCGGGAACGCTCCTCATCCCTCGCTTCGTGCTCAATGAACTCCAGTACATCGCTGATTCACCCGATACTCTCCGCCGCCAGCGCGGCCGCCGCGGGATGGAGGTGTTGACCGAGCTCCAGAAGGATTCCAACATCCCGGTGCATATCAGCGATATCGATGTGGAGGGTGTGCGCGAGGTGGACGACAAGCTGGTCATCCTGGCGCGCCAGATGCGCTGTCCCATCCTGACCAACGATTACAACCTCAACCGCATCGCTGAGCTCCAAGGGGTAACCATCCTGAACGTGAACGAGCTGGCCAACGCGGTGAAATCGGTGCTGTTGCCCGGTGAAACCCTCGGCATTCGCGTCATCCAGGAGGGCAAGGAACCTGGCCAGGGCGTCGGTTACCTTGACGACGGCACGATGGTGGTGGTGGAGAACGGGCGCGATTATTTGGGGCAGGAGATCATGGTCACAGTAACCAAAGTGCTGCAGACCGCCGCCGGACGGATGATCTTCGCTAGACCCGATGAACGCGCCATGAATAACTGAGACGGATCATTTCTACAGGCTTTCTCTTTGAAAGAATGGATCGCCGGACGCAATCCGGTCTATGAGGCGCTGCGGGCCAGCCGCCGGCAGTTCTTTCGGCTGTGGATCGCCGAGGGAGTAGAGGATAGCACGCGCCTGTCCGAGATTCAGGCTCTGGCGACGCAGCGCAGGCTGCCAGTAGAACGGGTTCCACGCCCACGGCTGAATGCGCTTGGAGAAAATCCGCAGGGAGTGGCCCTCGAAGCCAGCCATTATCCCTACGCGGCGTTGGATGATATTCTTGTTGCTGCTCGAGGGCGCGACAATCCTTTGTTCGTTCTCGTCCTCGACGCAATCCAAAATCCGCAGAATCTAGGCAGCCTGCTACGCACAGCCGAAGCGGTAGGCGTGCATGGTGTGGTCATCCCTCTGGCGCGCGCGGCGCGGGTCACCCCTGCTGTGGTGAGCGCTTCAGCCGGCGCCTGTGAACACCTGCTCATCGCCCAAGCCAATCTGGCCCAGGCGCTCACCGAGCTCAAAGAGGCCGGCGCCTGGGTCGTGGGATTGGAGGCCCTTCCCGAAGCTCTCCCGCCCGAAAAGGCGCCTCTGGATGGACCGCTGGCTCTGGTAGTCGGCAGCGAGGGCGAAGGCATGCGCGCGCTGGTGCGCAGGTCCTGCGACTTTCTGGTGCGGCTGCCGATGCGCGGTCGGGTGGCTTCGCTCAACGCGGCCGTAGCAGGCTCCATCGCTCTGTACCTCGCCTATCGCGCCAGAGAAGCCGCCGTGACCCCGCCCGGCTCCCGATGAACACAATGGCTCAATAAAATGGTATAGTTGTATAAAGTCGACGCTATCGACTTCGCGCCGCATAGGATCGATTGGGAGGATACGCTTATGTTAATCAGTAAAGAGTTGAACGACGCGATCAACGAGCAAATCGGCCACGAGCTACACGCATCCCACCAGTACGTCAATATTGCCGCATCTTTCGAAGAGCGGGCGCTCAGAATATTGGCCAAGATGTTCTACAAGCAGGCCGAAGAGGAGCGCGAGCATGCGATGAAATTCGTGCGCTACCTCACCCAGGCAGGCGGGCAAGTAGCCATACCGGCCGTTCCTGCCCCCAGAGCGGCCTTCGCCACCGTGGAAGAGGCCGTGCAGCTTTCGTTGGATTGGGAGATGGAAGTCACTCGCCGCATCAATGCCCTGATGGATCTGGCCATCCAAGAAAACGACCATATCGCCCAGGATTTCCTGCGCTGGTTCGTAACTGAGCAGCTCGAGGAAGTCTCTACCATGGATAACCTGCTCAAAGTCGTACGCCAGGCAGGGGAGAAAAACCTCTACATGATGGAAGCGTACTTGAGCCACAAGGAAGATTGAGTGGTTAGGCCAGCCCTGGCGGGCAGGCTCCTCGCGGGAGCCTGCCCGACCCGCATTTCAATCCAATGCAAAGGCCCACACGGCCCAGGCGGCGATCATCGCCAAACCGATGGCAAATCGGGCTGCGAAGGCCCAACCGCAGCCCAGCGCCATCCCTTTCGTCGAGGAGAGCGCCGCTCGCCAATCGTTCAATCGTAAATATTCGACCAGAAAGATGGCGGCCAGAGCGAACAGGATGCCGCCGAAAGGCGGCAGCAGCAGGCTGCCCGCCAACCCGGCCACCAGCGCCGCAGCGATCGAAGGCCAACCCGCTCCGCTCTGACGCGCTTTTGCCCCCATCAGCAGGTTGTCCACCAGGCTGCCGAAGATCGCCAGCAACGTGATCAGGCCAAAGATCGCCCAGCCGGCACCGTGAAAGCCGGCAGCCAGTCCGAAGAGGAGGGCGGCCGCCCAGATGATCACCAGGCCGGGCACTACGATCAGCGCCAGTGAGAACAGACCCGCCAGCATCACCAGCAGCGTGCCGACCTGCAGCGAAAGGTGCAGCCAGCCGGGCATCACGCCGCTCGTTCGGCGCGGATGACGTCGATGCCGCCCATCCAGGGACGCAGCACCTCGGGCACCACAATCGAGCCGTCCGGCTGCTGGTAGTTCTCCATGACCGCAATCAAAGTCCGCGGCAGGCCTAAACCCGAGCCATTCAAGGTATGGACGAAGCGCGGCCTGCCCCCTTGCGCCGGGCGGTATTTGATATTGCCGCGCCGAGCTTGAAAATCGCCCACGTTGGAGATGGACGAGACTTCCAGCCACTCGCCGCAGCCCGGCGCCCACACCTCGATATCGTAGGTGATGCGCGAGGCAAAGCTCAAATCGCCAGTCGACTGCATGACTACCCGGTAGGTCAGACCCAGCTCGGCGCAGGTCTGCGCGGCATCCGCAACCATTTTCTGGTGCTCCTCGTCGGAGGTTTCCGGCTGGCAGTATGCGTACATCTCGACCTTATCGAACTGGTGTCCACGTTTGATGCCGCGCACGTCGCGGCCGGCGCTCATCTTCTCGCGCCGGAAGCAGGGCGTGTAGGCGGTGTAGCGCAGTGGAAGGCTGGCCTCTTCCAGGATATCGCCCATGTGCAGACCGGTGAGGGGCACCTCGGCGGTGGGCACCATCCACAAGTCCTCCTCCACATCGCGATAGAGATTGTCAGCAAATTTGGGCAGTTGCCCGGCGCCGAAGAGGATGTCGCTGCGCACCATGAACGGTGTGTATTTCTCCAGATAGCCCTGGCGAATGTGCAGATCGAGCATCCAGGCGATCAACGCCCTCTGAAGGCGTGCACCGGCGCCGCTGAGTACGTAAAAACGCGAGCCAGTCAGCTTGACGCCCTGGTCAAAATTGATGATCCCCAGCGCCGGCCCCAGGTCCCAATGCGGCTGAGGAGTGAAGTCAAAATGGCGCGGTTCGCCCACCGTTTTCACGACCACATTATCATGCTCGTCTCTGCCCACCGGTACGCGCGCGTCGGGAATGTTCGGCAGGGAAGCCACCACCTCATTCAGTTCATTCTCCACCTGGCGGAGCTGCTCATCCAGAGCGGAGATGCGCTCGCCCACGGCGCGCATGGCCTCGATTTTGGCCTGACGCTCCGCCGCATCCCTCGTGCTGCCGATCTCTTTAGAAACTGCATTACGTTGGGCTTTGAGCGCTTCCACTTCGGCGATCAACCGGCGGCGCTGGGCGTCCAATTCCTGTGCCCGATCCACCGGCGCCGGGTCCATCTGGCGCACCTGCATTGCCTGGCGCACCAGCTCGGGCTGCTCGCGGACCAAATTGATGTCTAACAAGGTTGCACCTCCATCTGTTCAGATCAGTATGCCCCTCCGACCGTGCAGGACGAAGGGGCCGATTCGTGGTGCCACCTGCTTTCGCCATCCTGCTCGCCGCATTACCGGGCTGTAGAGCGAGGACGGCCTCTTTCGGCGTTAACGGGCTTACCCGGTCCCCTTACGGCTCGCCATTCGCTGCCCTTGCAGGGACGACTGTCCCGGGTATTTAACCTTGGACGCCGGAGTGGATTTCGGCGCCGTTTCCTGCCGCCTCGCACCCGCCGGCGGCTCTCTGGAGGGTTCGGCGCTTACTCGTCTCCGGACCGGTCTTTCCAGTATCCGCATTATACTTGCGGCCTTGATTCTGTCAAGCAGCCCGCATTCGGCAACATTGTCATTTGACTTGACAGGGAAGCTGGCAGGTCTGCCGTTCGCGGCCGGCGATCTCGCCCTCAATTCGCCAGCCGCTCAGCCAGCTCGCCCAACCGTAGAACCGCCCGTTCGGCGCGCGCGTCCATATAAGCTGCGTTCAGCCGAATAAAATTTTTGTAGCGGGTGGTGGGCGAGAAAATGTATCCCGGCGCCAGGGTGATGCCCACCTTGAGCGCTTGGCGGTAGAGGATCAACGAATCCACCTTGCTGGGCAACTGCACCCACAAGACATGGCCGCCCAATGGGTTGGTCACGCGCGTCCCCTCAGGAAAATAGCGCGCCACCGCCTGCGCCATCTGCGCCACCTTGTCCGCATAAGCACGGCGCATGCGGCGCATATGGTGGTCATAACCGCCGCTGGCCAGGAATTGGGCGACAGCCAACTGCGGCAGCAACGAGGTGCACATATTCGTGGCCATCTTCAAGCGCTCCAGCTCGGCCTTGAACCGTCCGGGCGCCACCCAACCCACCCTCAGGCTGGGGGAGATGTCCTTCGAGAATGACGAGCACAGCACCACCAGGTCCTTGCGGTCATAAGCCTTGGCCACTTCCGGACGCTGCCCGCTAAAGAATAACTCACCGTAAATGTCGTCTTCAATCAGGGGGATCTCGCGCTCGGCCAGCATTTCCACCAGCTCGCGTTTGTTGGCAGATGGCATCAGGCTGCCCAACGGGTTGTTGAAGTTCGGCACGAACAGGCAGGCCTTGACCGGATGGTTGTCCAGGGCAAAACGCAGCGCTCCGAGGCTAAGACCAGTGCGGCTGTGGGTGGGGATTTCCAGGGTGCGCAAGCCCAGCGATTCGAGGATTTGCAGAATGCCAAAGTAGGTCGGCGATTCTACCGCCACCAGGTCGCCCGGGCGGCAGATGACCCTCAAGGCCAGGCTGATCGCCTCAGTGGCGCCTGAGGTAATGATCACGTCTTCCGGAGTGAGGGGGCAGCCGGAAAGGTAAGCGCGCTGAGCCACCTGGACGCGCAGCTCTTCCAGTCCTTTTGGCTCCCCGCACAGGTTCTGGGGGATCTGGTCGTTGCGGGCGATGGAAGCCAGGATGCGGTTCAGGCGTTTGATCGGCAACAAGTTCGGGTCGGGGATGGCTGCGCCGAACTGCACCAGGCGCTGATCCAGGCTGTCACGCATTACCCGCATCACCAGCTCGGCGATGTTGACCTGGCTGGGATCCGGCAGGGGATTGGATATCTCCGGCTCCGGGATGGTTGGACGCGGCGGAATGCGCACATAATAACCTGATTGCGGGCGGGCTTCGATCACACCGCGCGTTTCGAGCATCTGGTAGGCGCGCAGCACCGTGGTAATGCTCAGATTCTTCTGCTGGCTGATCTGGCGCACCGATGGCACCCGCTCGCCGGGACGAAAAGTGCCCTGGCGCACCTGAAGAGCAATCTCCTCGGCCAGCCGTTCGTACAGCGGAACTTTATCGGCTGACAGCAGTCTTTCCATCGTCGCACACTCCACTCCATCGATACACTTTTACTTCAACTTCAGGTATACAGTTGTCGGATTCATAAACTGTATTGATAGAAGATTCGATTTCCTGCATCTGTTATTATACAGACAATTGGGTAGAATGAAAACAGGAAGTTGAATGATTCTGCCCTTTATCGGGCAAGAAATGGATGGCCGGTTCTGACCACCGGATGGATCATCGAAACCAGACGCACATATCGGCAAGCAAAGCGGAGACAAACAGGCGCTGTTTCGATTATGGGTGAGAACGGGAGGTTGGCGATGGAAACGTTAGTTCGTGACGTCAAAAATATGGAGATCGGCTTGCTGGTCACCGGCAAACCGGTTGGCGAAGTGTATCTTCTACCCGGCACCGTGATGCGCCTCGAAGGCGACCGCCGCGGTACGCAAATTGCCTGTGCGGCCGGAACCCTGTGGATCACCCAGAGCGGCGACCAGCAGGATTACCTGCTGCAGCCGGGCGAGCGCTTTGTGATATCCCGCCGGGGTTTGGTCCTGGTGCAGGGTTTGCCGGAAGGCGAGGCTCACATCAGCCCGGCGGCGGGCTAGCGCGCCGCCGGCCCAGGAGCGAAAAGCCCGCCTCACACGATAAAATTGGATGCCCCGTGCAGCCCATCTTACGCTGGCGGGGCCACATAAACCACTATTCCGCTGGTCCACCCCGCCTTCGTGCGGGGTGGGGCTCTTTAACCCAAAACGGTCGTTGCGACGATCTTAAATGGACGTTCCATTTGCCATCTTCATTGAGAAATCAGTCACAATCACCGCCTTGACATTCAATATAGTTGTGATAAAGTATTAAGCAGCATAGCCCTAGCCAACATGAAGAATACGAATGGCTTTTCTGGTCGTTGGGCGTAGATAAAAACTGAATAGCAGCAAGGGCCGTATCAGAACCTGTTCCCCGCCCTTTGAAGCACCCGGCTGGCGATAGCGGCGCACACCCAATTGACGTAGTGCGCCTTTCATCTACCCATAGTTTGAGCGCGCTTGCCAAGGCGCAGAAAGGAGGATTGCGAACAACCTATCTGTACAGTCTTGCGGTTTCTCCAGGTAGTCTGTCTCATCGGTAACACCGAAAAATGACATCTATTCGATCTACTCGGAGGAAAAAGATGTACAAGAAAGCCCTGATGCTCGTTTCTTTCTTGATGCTGTTAAGCATCGTTCTTTCGGCCTGCGCTCCAGCGGCCACCCCAACACCCCAGACAATCGAAGTGACACGCATTGTGGCTGGCACCCCGCAGATCCAGCAGGTGATCATCACCGCCACGCCCCAGCCTCCCGAACAAAAGCTCGAAATCTTCCACTGGTGGACCGCGCCTGGTGAGCGTGAAGCTGCCGACGCCATGTTCAAGGCCTTCAAAGATAAATATCCCGATGTCAAGATCGTCGAGAACCCGGCGCCTGGCGGTGGCGGCGTAAACATGCGCGTCGTCCTCCAGGCACGCCTGACCGCCGGCCTGCCGCCGGATACCTTCCAGACTCTGGGCGGGGCCGAGCTGAAGAACTACGTCGACAGCAACGTCCTCAAACCGCTGGATGACCTCTGGAAGCAGCTCGACTATGCCAACAAGATCCCCGGACCCCTGGCCAAAGCAGTTACGATCAACGGGCATCCGTACGTTGTCCCGTTGAACATGCACATCCAGAACATCCTCTACTATAGCAAGAAGGTGTACGACGAGCTCAAACTGACGCCCCCCACCACCTTCGAGGAGCTGCTGGCCAACTGCGATGCGATCAAGAAGGCCCACCCCGATATGACCTGCTTGGCCCTGGGCTCGATGGAAAAGTGGGAGGATGCTTTCGTCTTCGACAGCATCCTGCTCCAGGAAGGCGGCGCCCAGCACTATGTGGACGTCTACAAGGGCAACGTGGACGTCACCACCGATGCAGCCTTCAAATCTGCCTTGACGAAATTCCAGAAACTGTATCCCTACATCAACGCCGATCACTCCAACCTGACCTGGGACCAGGCCACCGCCCTTCTCGGATCGGGCAAGGCGGCTATGACTCTCATGGGCACCTGGGCGATTGGCGCTCTGGTGAAGGGCTCTAACTGGCAGCCGGGCGTTGACTTCGGCGCAGTGACCTTCCCACAAAAACCCGAGCGCATCCTGCTCTTCCACCCGGATACGTACGGCTGCACCGTCAACGCGCCCGATCCGGACGTATGCCTCAAGTGGCTGGAAGTGGTCGCATCTCCTGAGCTGCAGGTGCCGACCGACGTCATTCAGGGCGGGTTGTTCGCTCGCACCGACATCGACCCCAAGCAATTCCCCGATCCCATTCGTCAGGAGCTGATGCAGTACGTACGCGACAACCCTGCCAAGCTGATCCTCGACCAGCATGGCAGCATCCTCCCGGCTACTGCCCAGCCCATCTACTGGGACATCATGGCGACCTTCCTCTCCAAGCCTAACGCCAACATCAACGATACCCTCAAGGCCGTCAACGACATGATGAAGACCTACGATGTGAAGACGGCCTCGGCCTGGTACCAGTGGCCGTGAGTCGTTAGTTTCCACCAGATTCTATAGGTAGGGATGTACATGGGTACATCCCTACCTACCTGCTGGTGATCTGCGTTCGTCTGTACGTCACTTGTTCATAATCATTTTTGGCAGCGCGCTCATTTCCTGACGGCGGCGGACATACCTAGCACCGCTTAGAAGGAAAAGGTGAGCGCACCCGGCGGCGAATGGGGGCGAGCATCCCATCCGGCGATTTTCATTAATAAACAAAGGATAGCCTGTGACAGCCCTTCGTGCGGTAAAACCCAGCCGGCGAAACCAGATGAGTTTCTCGGAAATTCTGGTCTTCATGGTTCCGATCGTTTTCTTCACCCTGGTTCTCTACGGCACACTGGCCTGGACGATTTACGTGTCTTTCGCGGATTGGAAGACGATCGCGCCCAATTACCAGTTCACCGGCTTCAAATGGTACGAGTTCCTCTTCAACCAGGCGCGCTTTTGGGTGGATGTGCAAAACAACCTGAAGTGGCTGATTTTGGGGGTCGTCCCGACCGTCATCATCGCCACCTTGCTGGCCTACCTGCTGGAGCTGGCCCCTTTCCCCGGGCTCGAATCCTACGTCCGGACACTGATCCTTTATCCGGTAGCGATGTCCTTCATCGTAACGGGCACGATCTGGTCGTGGATGTACCAGCCAGACCGCGGCGTATTCGCTACGTTGTTGCGCCTCGTTGGTCTGACCCCAAAGTTGACCTTTACCACAAATCCAGACACGGCCACCTACTGGCTGATTCTCATCTTTGTCTGGCAATACCTCGGATTTGCGGTCATTATCATCCAATCCTCACTGCGCACTTCTGAATTGTTGGAAATGGTCGAAGCGGCCACCGTGGATGGGGCTTCCAAGTTGCGCATCCTGGTGGACATCGTCGTGCCCAACATCCGCTCTGGCCTGCTGGTATTGGTATCGCTCTTGTTGATTTCCACTTTGAAAGTGTTCGACATCGTGTACATTGTCACCTTTGGTGGTCCAGGCATCTCCACCGATGTGCTCTCGCTCAACATGTGGATCACTTTCTTCCAACAGCACCTGGTCTCGGCCGGCGCAGCGATCGGGGTGATCATCTTTTTCCTGGCCTTCGTCCTGGTGATACCGTATACAATTTACGCGCTCAGGAATTGGTTTGAATGAAAAGCAAAAGCCTTTCTCTGAAAATCCTGGTCATCGCGGTGCTGGCAGCGCTCACCTTCGCCTATGTGTTGCCCATCTATGTGATGGCGATCACCTCGTTGAAATCCATCGACGAGATCAACAAGGGCAATTACCTGACGCCGAGCACCTCGCCTCACTTCGAAAACTACGCCGAAGTGCTCTTCGGAAGCGAACGTTTCCGCAGCCAGATGATCCTCCGACTGAGAAACTCGGTGATCATTTCCTTCTCAGTTACCCTGCTGGCGTCATTCTTCGGCGGACTGGGTGGCTATTACCTGGCGCGCAACCGCGGCCGCTTTGCACGCATCCTATTCGTGCTGGTCGGCATCGCCCTCTACCTCCCCTACCAGGCGGTCATCATCCCACTGGTCACCATGATGGCTGCCACGCGCCTGGCGTTGACCCATTGGGGCATGATCATCAGTTATCTGATTTTGAATATGCCGCTGGCCTCGGTTTTGTTGGGGACGTTTTTCCTCTCGGTACCGCGTGAGCTGGAAGAAGCCGCCGAAGTGGACGGGGCTTCTAAAGTGCAGACCTTTTTCCAGATCGTCGTGCCCATCTCGCTTCCGGCCTACGCCTCGGTTGCCATCATCATTTTCACCCAGGTTTGGAATGAATTTTTCCTCGCTCTCTCCCTTTCCGCGCCGCAGACGCAGACAGTCCAGGTGGTCATGGCAGAGGCTAAAGGCACCACCCTGGTGTTGTATAACCTGCAGATGGCGGCTGCCCTGATCACCGTGGCCATACCGCTGCTCTTCTTCCTGTTCTTAGGGCGCTATTTCGTGCGCGGCATTCTGGCCGGCGCTTTAAAAGGTTAGTACAAAATCATCCTTGACAAGGATCTTCTTATTATGCTAAACTGACACCGTTGGTCAAATTAGTGAAAAGGATGCACGTGAGCATGTACATTTCTGCCAACATCAACACTGTGTGCTGCCGGATGACCGCCGTTTGCGGTGGCGTCGGCATGCCTTCTCGGAGTGCGCCTGTTCACCGTTGAGATAATGAATTAGTCTTTTACTGGCCACGGGAGCACTCCACTCCCGTGGTCGATTGCGTTAATACCACGAAAGACCACGGGGCGAGTTCCGTGGCCTTTTTCATTAATCCGATTTTTATGGGAGTTGCGCAATGTCTGAAGCGATCGTAGTCAACCAGGTTTACAAACGATTTGGCAAGCCGGCCGAACCTTTCTGGAAACGCATCCTCAGGCGCGCTGATGGCGCGCAAAGCAATGACGGTAAAAGCGGTTCGGACGGTCATCAAGGCGCGGCGCGCCAGGACAGCCCGGGCAGCAACGGACATACGGAGAAACCCTTCATCGTGGCCGTGGATCACGTCAGCTTCACCGTCCACCAGGGAGAAATCTTCGGCGTGCTCGGACCCAACGGCGGCGGCAAATCGACCCTGATCCGCCTGATCTCAACCCTGTTGCTTCCGGACGAGGGTGAGGTGCGTGTGTTTGGTTACGACGTGGTGCGCCAACCCATGCAGGTGCAGCGTCTGGTCAATCGCGTGAGCGTTGAGGCGTCCTTTTTTAAGAAGCTCAGCCCGATGGAGAATCTTCTGTACGGCGCCCGGCTGTACGGGCTGACCAGCCGGGAGACCCGCGCGCAGGTGATTGCCATCCTCACCCGCCTTGGCCTGGATCAGCGCTCCATCTTCCATCCCATGGAGGAAATGTCGCGCGGCATGCAGCAAAAGGTGGCCATCGCGCGGGCGCTGCTTTCCCGGCCGCGCCTGCTGCTGTTGGACGAGCCGACCACCGGGCTGGACCCGCGCTCGAAGCGCGAGGTGCAGGCCGTGGTGGAGGAGATGCGCGAGCGCAACGGCACCACCATCCTGTTAACCACCCATGACATGGTCGAAGCCGAAAAACTGTGCGATCGGGTGGCCATCATGGACGGCGGGCGCATCGTCGCCCTCGATCATCCGCAAGAACTCAAACGGCGGATACAGCCCCGCGAGGGGCGCGCAAACACCCTCGAGGACGTGTTCCTCGAGCTGACCGGCAAACAACTGGTCAACCTGGACGAAATAGAAGTTGAGGACTGAACAATGTCGGCAATGCTTTACCAGTTACGGGCTTCATACGCCTTTGTCGAGCGCAACCTGAACCTGATCAAGCGGTATTGGTCGTGGGAGATGGTCTGGATGGTGTATTCCATCGCCGAGAGCCTCTCGGTCAGCTTCATCGGCCTTGGCATGGAACGCATCGGCGGGACTTCCAGCGCTACGGGCAGCTATCTGGTGTTCTACCTGTTGATCGGCACCCTGGTGTGGCGCTTCCTGTCCACGATCTTTTACTGGATTACCAACCTGATCGGCATCGAACGCTGGGAGGGCACCATCGAGTACACCCTGATGGCGCCTGTCCGCCGCGTCACCCATATGACCGGCCAGACCATCTTCGCCGTCAGCTACGCGATCTTCTTCACCGGCGTGATCCTGGCCTTCACGACCCTGATCTTTCACCTGGATCTCAGTCGGGCCAACCTGCTGGGCGGCACGCTTATGTTGATGGCTGGCAGCTTCTCCTTCATCGGGATCAGCATCATGGCCTCGGTGCTCCCGCTGCTCTTCCCCGAGCGCGGTGAGCAGATGACCCATGTGTTCATCGCCTTGCTGCTGCTCATCTCGGGCGTGTACTACCCGGTGGACGTGCTGCCCGGCCTCCTGCAGAAGCTGGCAGTGGTCAGCCCGGCCACCTACGTGCTCACCGGTGTGCGCCGCTCCCTGCTGGAAGGTCTGCCCATCGCGGACCTGTGGCCATACATCTGGCCTGTGCTGTTGATGGGAGCTGCTTTGATCCCGGCCGGGCTGTGGGTCTTCGGCCTGGCCGAGCGCTATGCCAAGCGCACCGGCAAGCTGCATCGCAATGGATGATCTGCCGTCTTGAAAATTACCTTGTTGAAAGAGACCATTACGTCGAGAATTTCGGAGGACCATGACATGGCCAGCCCCAATCTGACCCATATCTCTGCAAGCCTGACCGGGTACACCTGGCGAGCGGCGCGCCGCACAGACGCACAGGCCATCTACCAGCTCTACGCCGCTGCCGACCTGGCTGATCACACCTGGTGGGCAGGCACGCTGGAAGAGGTACACAACGACTTCGATTCCCCTCGGTCTGATCCACAGAGGGGCACGCTGGTGGCTGTCGCGCCAGACGGCAGCCTGGCGGCGGTGGGATGGATCTTCATCAACCCCGAGGGCAGCCAGGAGCTGCGGGCTTTCCTGTGGGGGCAGGTACACCCCAAGCACCGCATGCGCGGCCTGGGCGACCGCCTGCTTCACTGGCAAGAGCAGCGCGCCGCGCGCCTTCTGGCTGACTTCGCGGATGGCCGTCCGCGTAAGCTGCGCGCGGTAGCCCTTTCAACCCAGGAGGACCGCAACCGCTTGCTGCAGCGTCACGGCTTTGAGGCCGTGCGCAACTTCTACCGTATGCGCCGCGACCTGCGCCTGCCGCTCCCCGAGAAACCCCTCCCGCCCGGCGTTCGCATAGTTCGCTGGTCGCCCGAGCTGGACGAAGCCGCCCGTCAGGCCTCCAACGAAGCCTTTCAGGACCATTGGGGTTCTGAACCTTCCACGGCGGAAGATTGGAAACTGCATTTCGCCGCCTCCAGGGAATTCCGTCCGGACATCACTGCCCTCGCGCTGGCCGGAGACCGGGTGGTGGGCGTGTGCATGTGCACGGTGCGCGCCGAGGACAACGCGCGCCAGGGCATCAACGAAGGCTGGGTGAATATACTGGCTGTGGTGCGCGCGTGGCGCGGCAAAGGCCTTGCCTCAGCCCTGTTGATGACCAGCATGGAGGGCTTCCGGGCTGCTGGCCTGGAAACAGTTGGATTAGGTGTGGATGCCGAAAATTTGACCGGCGCTTTACGCCTCTATGAATCCATGGGGTTTCGAGCCGTGCAGCGCACCATCACGTACTTCAAGGATGCCTCGGAAGCTTAGACCAATCGACCACCTGCTCATGCGCCTTCTGTCTCTCCCATGCTTGTGAGATAGAAGGCGCTTTTTCATGTCGCGATCTATGATACAATCCTCTGCCAACCTGCGGATCAATCATGCTGCCTGAACACGCCTCGCTCACCGTCAAGCTGCCCTTTATCCTGGGCGTCATCGCGGATACGCACGTGCCTGACCGCGCTCCACGCCTGCACCCCAAGGCCGTAGAGACCTTCCAGCGGGCGGGCGTCACCGCCATCCTCCACGCCGGGGACATCTGCGTGCCCGCCGTCCTGGAGGAGCTGGAGCATGTCGCCCCGGTCTTTGCCGTACGCGGCAACCGCGACTGGCTGCTGCCGGATCTGCCCCAGGCGCTCGACCTGCAGGCAGGAGAGCTTGAAATTGGCCTTACCCACGGCCACGGCGGGTGGAGCCGCTACCTGATCGATAAGCTGCAGTACCTCCTCCACGGCTACCACCTCGAGCGCTACGTCTCTTCGCTCCAGGAATTATTCCCCAACGCCGGGATCGTGGTTTTTGGCCACACCCACCGGCCCGTCTGCGAATGGGTGGACGGCAGGCTTTTTTTCAATCCGGGCTCGGCGGGCGCGGCCAACGAACCTGCCCGCACGCAGCGCAGTGTTGGCCTGATCCACGTGGATGGGAGCGGGAAAATAAAGGGGGAATGGATACCTTTGGATTCTGTGTAAACCGGTGGGCTTATGGCAGCGTGAACCTCAACAGACGGCTGTACTGGCCATCGCTTACCCACACCCGACCCTGCTGATCCACGGCGATACCCGAAGCAATACCAAAACCGCTTTGCGTCTGACCCGGCTCGCCCCACGCACGGATGAACGTGCCTTTGTCATCGAACTCGAGCACCCGCGCCGCCTCGGGGTCGGTTACGAAGACATGGTCTTGCGCATCCACCGCGATGAAGGGTTTGTTCTCCAGAGACTGGCCAAACCAGCCGCTGATGTCCCATGAGGTCAGCGGAGTGAATTTGGTGCCGCTCGCGTCCGGCGCAAAGACCTGCACCCGCTGGTTCCAGGTATCGGCAACGTACACGTTCCCAAACGAATCAAAGGCGATTCCCACAGGCTCGTCAAGCTGGCCAGGCTGTGAGCCTCCGCCGCCGAACTGGCCGATGTAGTTCCCGTCTGCATCAAAGATCACCACCCGCTTATTGCCGGTGTCGTCGACGAAGACGTCACCCTTCGCATTGACGGCAATGCCGCGCGGTCCCCAGAAAGCGGTTGGCGCCTCAGCCGTTCCAAAATAACCCCACATTTTAATGAATTTGCCATCGGCGCTGAACTTCTGTATGCGGTTGTTCCAGGTGTCGGCTACATAGACCGAGCCGTCCGGCCCAACCGCCACGTCCCAGGGCTCATTGAAAGTGCCGCCCGGCGCCGGCCCCTTCGATACATCGGCGAAGCTGCCCCATTCCTGAATTACCTTGCCGTCCGCGCTCAGGTGAACGATGCGGTTGTTCTTCGAATCGGCCACATACAGGCTGCCATCCGGAGCTACGGCGATGCCCCGCGGCGAATTGAACTGCCCGCTGCCCGTGCCCGGTGCGCCTACCACCAGATCGGCAGTCAGATTGATCGTGCCCTTCTCGTAGGGATCGGTGATGGCCTGCGCTGCGCTCGGCCCGACGCCGTAGTTCCACATCTTGGCCACAATGTCTTTGCGGATGTACATGCGCATATGATCGGATGGCTGCCAGGTCGTCAGGGTCAGCGAATTGATGTTGTTGACCTTGGCGTAATTGCTGTAATCGGCGTTGAACCAGATCTGCCAAACCGCATTGCGCTCGCCCGGATTGGTGATGGCGTAAAAGATGCGGCTCCAGTTCAGATTGAAATAATCCTGCATAGGCCACCACAGGCGCGTGTAATCGAACTCGTCGTATGCGTTGCCGACAATGGCTGCGATCTTGCCGTAATTCTCCTCGCCAACCAGGATAATGGGGTCGTTGCGCAGCTCGCGGGTTGGGTTGTCCGCGTAATAAACCTTGTTGGGGAAATTGCGGAAATACCACCAGAAAGGATACAGGGTGTTGTTGTCATAAGCCACGGCGATATCCAATCCGCCGGTAGTGCGCTGGGAAATCTCCTCCACCTGTGCCAGGACGTCCTTCGGCCCCCGCGCCGCGTGGGCATAGACGAGGAACTCCTTGGCTGTATCATAATTTATGAAAGAAGCCCTGATAGCCGTCCGGGCGGTGAGCACAGCCAGGATGACGAAGAAAGTCAGCGCGAACAGCCGCCTGGCCATGCCGAGCGGGTAATCCTTGAGCAGCCTCACCAGACCGTAGCTGGTCAATGCAAGCACTACCACGGATGTGAAGAACGTGCTGGTGGCTTGAAGCTGGTTAAGCTCGTTGCCGGAAAAGGGAGGATTGGGTCCGAGCAGAGATGCCAGCGTGCCCGCCAGACTGGTGAAAAACACCGGCAGCAGCAGGATCACCAACCAGCCGCGACGCGCGCGCAGCTCGCCCCATTCGATGCGCTCGATCAGCGTGCCAAGGCCCCAGCCGGCCAGAAGCAGCAGCGGGATGGCAATGTGAACTGTCAACCAGGGCATCTTCTCGCCGGCCACGCTGAAAGAGACCAGGCTGGCAATCGACCAGAAGACCAGCAGGGCAAAGACAGGGGTCGGCTCTAAAGGCGGCGGCTCAGGCCTTTCTGCGGCCGGGGCTTCTTCCTCGATCTCGGTCTCATCGGCCGGTTTCTCGGCAGCCGGTATCATCGCCTCGGGAGGGTCGCCCGGGTCCGCTTGCGCCCATGAAGGTCCGGCAGAGGCGTCCTGTAAGGCCAGTGCGGCCTGAGCCGGATTGGTGAGTTTTTTGCGCCAGCCGTAATAGATCGCCAGCAGCGTGCCAGTGGCTCCCAGGAATTCGTACATGGGAATCTGGATGAGAGCAAAATAATATAACGGCTGGCTGCCGCGATTGACCGACTGCTGAGAGAGCCAATATCCCAAAGACCCCACCATACCGGTGAAGAAACCCATCCCATTGGTAAAAAACGTGGTGTAGAAAACGGTGAAGACCGCATAAAAAATAGCCGCGTTGCTCAGCCAGAAACTGCCCTGCCAGAACCAGCCGACCGCTATGGCAACGGCCGCCAGCACGCCCAAGATTACTCCCGTGATCAAGATACCGCTGGGGCTATAATCCAGCGGGTTACGGCCAATCATCTTGACCGGCAGCGCCGCCAGCAGGGGTAGTATCAGGGTGCCCAACAGGATGAGTAAATCCAGCGAACGCTCACGGTGCAGCTCTGCCAGGCCGACGCCGCGCACCAAAAAATAAACCGCCGCAATCAGCGTCGCCACCCCTATGGCAAGCAACAACAGCGGAAGCAACTGCTGTTCACCGGCCACACCCACCGCTCCGCCGGGAGTTGCCGGCGTGACTACCGCATTCGGGCCGGAGACGGCCCCGGCGGGCGCATGCTTGAACAGCGACAACCCCAGGCCGCCCCCCACCAGCAGCACGGCGGCGATCAGCGCCAGGATGAACGGCCGCAGAAACGCCGGGTTAGACCAGGTCCGCCGGGTGATGCGCTCCAGGAAGAGGAAGCCTAAAAAGAGCAGCATTTCCGCCGCATAAATATAGGCTGTTTCTTTCGCAATGAAGTGCAGCACCCAGGCCACCGTAGAGAGGTACAGGAAGCGCTTCTGGCCTTTTTCCAGGTAGGCCAGGGTGGCGTACAGCATTAAAGGAGCGAAGAATTCGATGAACGGCTCGTTGCGCGTATAGCGCCCGTAAAACATCATGTAAGGCGAAATCAGGAAAAGCAGGCCGGCCACCAGCGCCCCGGTGCGCCCCAAATAGCGGCGAAAAGCGAACAGGACGAAAGCTACCGCCACGACGCTCAACAGGGCCGCCGGCACGCGGGCGGTGAAATCGTTGTCACCAAACATAAAAAAGGTCAGGGCAATCAGATGGAACTGCAGCGGACCATGGGTGATGGGGTCATGGCGGTAGCCCTGCCCTTGATACAGCTCCCACGAAGGCACCACGTGGTTGGTTTCGTCGTGACTCATCACCCTCGCCCCCAGCATGTAAAAGCGGCTGAAAACAGCCAGGACGAGGATCACGACGATGATGAGCGTTTCTACATTGAACCGGGGTATCAGTGAGGTGATTGACCGGTCAAGCCATGAAGGATGTTCGTTTCCGCTTGCCATAGGGTGTATTGACAGGAACCTCAAAAGTGATCGGGCTTCAGACGTTGCGGCGTCTGTGCCGCCGGCCATAATAACATAGCCTGACTATACTGTAAACCGGGCAACTTGACAAGACAAATTGTGACTGACTGAACCATTGGGCATAAAATAAGGTAGAATGGAAATCGTCCGCTCGGTATCCATTCATGTCTCGATCCGTGTTACGCTCCATTTTTCTGGTCATGGTTTTGGTTGCGGCCGGGTGCAGCCTGCCCGCCCTGAACCCCACCCTTCCTTCCCCTGACCTGACCCTGGCGTACGAGACGCTCGACGCCGCTCTCACTGCCGCTGCCGCCACAACCATACCGACCTCCTCTCTCACCACGGCGACCCTTACGCCCAATCCTTCTCCGTTTTATTCTCCATCACCCAGTTCGACGGCCACGGCCGAGGCGACTCCACTGGCAACCGATTCGCCGGCGGTACCGTGCAACCGCGCTGCGCCCGGTACTCCTACCATCGATATCACCATCCCCGACGATACCACCCTGCAGCCCGGCCAGGTTTTCTCAAAGACCTGGAGGCTGCGCAATGTGGGCAACTGCACCTGGACGCGCGACTATTCGGTGGTCTGGTTTTCGGGCGACCCGCTCAGCGCCCCGCGCTCCATCCATCTGCCGGAAGAAGTTAAACCCGGCGGAAGCGTGGACATCACCCTGGATATGGTCGCCCCCCAAAGAGCGGGCACTTATTACAGCAACTGGAAGCTGAGCGATGCGCAGGGCAATTTATTCGGCATCGGACCCACTGGCGGCTCGCCGTTTTGGGCCAAAATCCTGGTCTTACCAACCAATACCTCGACGCCACAGCCCAGCCCAACCCCAACCTCCACGCCGGAGGTACGCGTCACTGGCCTGGCCAACCTGACCCCCGGCGACACGCTCGATCTGGACAGCAATCAGCTCCGACAGGGCGAGGATGATGACCTGGCCTACAATCTGAGCGCGGATAACAAGCACATGCTGGTACCGATCCACGGAGCCAGCCTGGGGGTCTTCGGCTTCAACCTGCCCGATTACCACGCTTGCCTGGACGCGAGCCTGGTCAATGAATCGCTCGTGATCAACGGGATGGCGGTGGGCACCTATTTCTGTTACCATACCGGCCAGGGGTTGCCGGGTTGGGCGCGCCTGGTGTTCCTCAACTACCAGGATAAAGCACTCACTCTAGAGATCCTCACCTGGGTCGCTCCTTGAACCGATCTATGGGCACACTGTATCTGGTCGCGACGCCAATCGGCAACCTGGAGGACATCTCCGCGCGGGCGCTGAACGTGCTGCGCCAGGTAAATCTGATCGCCGCCGAGGACACGCGCCAGACGCGCAAACTGCTCGAGCATTACGGCATCACCACCCCCTCCACCAGCTATTATGAGCATAACAAGCTGACCAAACTGGAAGTCGTGCTCGAAGCGCTGTCTCGCGGCTCGGTAGCCTTGGTCTCGGATGCAGGCACGCCCGGGCTGAACGACCCGGGCTACGAGCTGGTGAAGGCCGCTTTGGACGCGGGACACACCGTCAGCGCGATTCCCGGTCCATCCGCGCCCATCGCCGCCCTGGTGGCCTCCGGCCTGCCCACCGACGCGTTCCTCTATCTTGGCTACCTTCCTCGCCGCGCGACTGCCCGCCGACGCCGGCTGGAAGAAGTCGCCGACCTCCCTTATACTTTGATCTTTTTGGAAGCGCCGCATCGCCTTTCTGACGCCCTGGCCGATCTCGAATCCATCCTTGGCGACCGGCCCATCGCTGTAGCCCGTGAGCTGACCAAGCTGCACGAGGAGATATTTCGCGGCACGATCGGCTCTGCGCGCGCGCATTTCGCCCAGACGCCCCCACGCGGGGAGTTCACCCTGGTAGTAGCCGGACGCCCTTCCCAGGCTGAACGTTGGAGCGCGGAGCGCGTGCACGCCGCCATCGAGCGCGAACTGGCCGAAGGCGCTTCGCCGGCCGCGCTGGCCGGCCGCCTGGCGGAGGCCAGCGGCTGGTCGCGTCGCGAGCTGTACCGCCTGATCCTGGAACACCGGCGCACAAACCGAGAAATAGAACAGCATTCGCGCACATTCTAAGCGCATACTACTTTCCACGGAGTTTGCAATGAACCTCGATGATTTAGACGCATTTCGCAATACAGATCCCAGCAATATGCTCGATCACATCGATCGCCTTCCCGATCAGCTCCAGGCCGCCTGGGAGCTTGGCCAGCGTCTGCCGCTGCCGAAGCAGGAGCGCATCGAGCGCGTGCTTGTAGCTGGCATGGGCGGCTCAGCCATCGGCGCCGATCTGGTGGCCGCCTACGCCGCACCGCTTTGCCCGGTGCCCATCGCTGTCCATCGCGACTACGATTTGCCTGCCTGGGCGAAGGGGCCGCAAACCCTGGTGGTTGCTTCTTCGCACTCCGGCAACACCGAGGAAACCTTGTCCAGTTTTGAGCGCGCCCGCCAGAGCGGATGCAGTGTGGTGGCGGTGTGCACCGGCGGCCGATTGAAAGAGCTGGCCGATCAGGCGCGCATCCCGGCGTGGGTCTTCGAGCACCCAGGGCAGCCGCGCGCAGCGGTCGGCTTTTCGTTCGGCTTGCTCCTGGCGCTGCTCGCCCGGCTGAACCTCATCCCCGACCAAGGGCGCGGGGTTGACGCGGCTGTGGCGGCCATGCGGCGTCAGCAGGAAAACCTGCGCGCGGAAGTGCCGGTGGTCCGCAACCCTGCCAAACGCATGGCCGGACAGCTCTATGGACGCTGGGTGGCCGTATTGGGCTCCGATTATCTGGCGCCAGTAGCCCGGCGCTGGAAGGGGCAGATCAACGAGCTGGCAAAAGCCTGGGCCCAATTCGAATTCTTACCCGAGGCCGACCATAACACCCTGGCCGGCGTCATCAACCCCGAGGAAGCACTCAGCCGCATCATGGCCCTCTTCCTCCGCGCGCCTTCCGACCACCCGCGCAACCATCTGCGCTCAGACCTTACGCGCAAGGGCTTCATGCTGCAGGGCATCAATACCGATTTCTACGACGCAAGCGGCGACTCGCCGCTGGAGCACATCTGGACTGCTTTGCACTTCGGCGACTATGTCGCCTATTACCTGGCAATGGCTTACGGAGTCGATCCGACCCCGGTGGCCGCCATCGAGGGTCTGAAAGCGGAAATGAAGTCCTGAGGGGGCAGATCGAAGCATCGGCGGTTTCGTGTCAATACTCCGAAACCGCCGATGCTGCCGTTTTCTTCGGATCAATCTGGGGATATTTCTAATCCATTGGCGCGCTGGCATGGAACGCAGCCGCCTGGCGCCGGCGATCTTCCTTGCCGCGAACGAATGAGATGGCCGCCGCGATCAGGCACAGCGTGAACGAAAGCACGAAAGCGCTGTGCATTCCCACGATGAAAGACTGCATGATCTGCGAACCGAGGGTAACGTTCGTGCCGACAAACAATTGGAACATGACTTGCTTCGGCAGGCTGGCGGCTGCTACGGCCAGCGATAGGGCGAAACTGGTCACCATGCCCGTCTGGCGCATGGTGGCGAGGGCAGCCGAGGCCACACCCAACCGGTTGATCGGTGCAGCGTTCATCGCCGCCGACGTGTTCGGCGAATAGAACAGGCCGCCGCCCAACCCCATTAAAGCCAGCTCTGCCGCCATGATCGGATAAGGCGTGGTGGCTGAGATGCGGGTAAAAAGGATCAGCGCCACAGCCTGGATCAGCAGACCTACCGTGGCCGGAATGCGTGCACCGATCCGGTCCGCCAGGATGCCGCTGAGCGGCGCTATCACCGAGCTGACGATCGGCAGGGGGATCAACAGCAGCGCAGCGGTGAGCGGGTCGTATCCGCGCACTCCCTGTAGATAGAACACGATCAAAAAGTTGACCGAGAAGAGCGCCAGACCCTGCATCATGGCTGCCAGCGCAGAGAAAGTGTATACCCGTTCTTTAAACAGTGAGAAATCGAGCACCGGACTGGGGGCGCGTTGTTCCCATATGACAAAGACTACCAGCATCATCAGGAACAGGCCAAACAGGCTTAGAATGGGCCATGATGTCCAGCTATATTGAATGCCGGCCGTCAAAGCGAGCAATAGGGCGGTTAGACCGACACTGAAGCTCAAGGCGCCGATCGGGTCGAAATTCTCCCCTTTGCCTCGTACAGATACCTCTTTCAAGGACAAATAACCCCACAGTGCGCCGGCTAGACCGATGGGCACATTGATGAAGAAAATCCATCGCCAGTTGCCGGCGGTGAGAATCAATCCACCCAGCACCGGCCCGATGACGCCTCCCACTGCCCAGGTGATGGCGTTAATGCCCAGCGCACGTCCGCGCTCATCCGCCGGGAATACTTCGGTGATCAGCGCCACACTGTTCACCACCATCATCGCCGCGCCTGCTCCCTGCACCAGGCGGAATAGTATCAACTGGTTGGCGTTGACTGAAAAGCCGCACAGGGCCGAACCAATGGTGAAGATCAAGAAACCAAGGTTGTACATGCGCACCCGGCCGAGAAGATCGGCCGCCCGCCCGAAAGTCAGCAGAAAGATGCTGCTCATCAGAATGTAGGCCATGATCACCCAGATCATTGAGACCAGGTCGGCGTGCAGAGAAACCATCATATCCGGCAGGCCCAGGATAACGATGGTGCTGTCGATGGCGGCCATCAGCGCGCCGATGGTCGTCACGCTCAGGACGATCCATTTGTATTCGATGTGACGCTTGACGAGCACATGCGCCTTTGTTTCGATTTCTTCACGTTCCATAAAAATTCACCTCGATTACGATTTGGACGTACTCCTTAATTTACTCGGTTTTTTTGAATGATGAATGACCTCAGGCGGTCATCCACGATTATCCGGTTGCACCGACCGGCATCTTTAAACCCGGATGGAACCACCCGGGGTTTCCAAATCCGGTATTCTATCAAATGCTCAGGGTTACATTGCACCGAAACCATTCCGCCAGAATGTAACCCCTCCATCCCTGTCATCCACCGTGTCGATCGTATCGCATGCCCCCCGAATCGTAAATCGTTGGATGGAGCTCCACCAATCAGAAGCTATCTTACCACTATTGTCTGAAAATATCTTTATCTTTATATTTTCTTTACCTTAAAATAACCTTATAAAATATTAAACTGGTTGCCCATTGGGGTGTTGATGGATTTCCCGCAACGTGAGGCGGTACGCTTTGGCAGGATCGACCAAGAATCCTCCCACGAAACTGGTATAATTTACCCGCCGCAGGATGATGTCTTGGTCCGGCGGCCAGTGGAGAGGTAGCGTAGTCTGGCCTAACGCGCACGCCTGGAGAGCGTGTTTACCGCAAGGTAACGCGGGTTCGAATCCCGCCCTCTCCGCCAGATGGAAAAAACGGGGAAGGATCATTTTCCATGCAATCCCCGTTTTTTCGTGAATAAAGGTGACGTGAAAACCGATTTTTATCAAAACAGGATTGATAACTTCTCACTTTTATGGTATTCTGTGCAAACTTGAATTACAACGATCGTGTTTAAAGCCCTGCTTTCCTGAACCCGGACAGGCGGAGCACTCAGTCTGTCTAATGAATAATCTTCTGGGGTCTCAAAGGTGCGCCTCGCAAATTGACCCGGCGGCCAGGGACCCATTTTTGTTATGTCTGCGCAAATCGATGCGATGACCAAATCCGGTAATACGCACTGCCTGCAGAGAATCCGCCTTCAGCCCGCCCTGCAGCAAGGAGAACAGACGCCGTATGCAATGGGTGCGTGACTACAAGCCGGATCCGCTGCGCAATGGTCGCTACCGCCTGGCGCTGGCGATTACCCTGGGAGGGAACCTCCTCCTGGCCGCCGGCAAGGCCGCCGCGGCTTACTTTTCCGGCAGTGTGGCGGTCTTCGCCGATGCGGCCAATTCGGCTTCCGATGTGCTCTATTCACTGCTCATGGTGCTGGGTCTATGGATGGCTCAGCGCCCGCCCGATCTCAGCCACCCGCAGGGCCACGCCCGTTTCGAGCCGCTGGTGGGCCTGGTCGTGGCTGCCTCCATGGCCTACGCCGGCTTCGAGGCTGCGCGACAGTCCATCCTGCGTTTGATAAGCGGCGGCGTAGCTATCCCCATCGGCCTCCCCCTGATCGTGCTGCTGTCCAGCGCTGGGATCAAATTCGGCATGTTCCTGGCGATCCGCAGCCTGGCAGAGCAGGTTGGCAGCCCCGCCCTGCGCATCACGGCGCGCGACAACCTGTCCGATGTGCTCACCTCCACTGCGGCCCTGGTCGGTGTGGTGGGATCCAACTACCTCTCCCCCTTGCTCGACCCTGCAGCAGGCATCCTTGTGGCCTTGTGGATCTTCCGCCTGGTGTTCAGCGCCGGCCGCGAGAACCTGGGCTACCTGACGGGAGCCGGCGCATCGGCAGAGCTGCGTGAGCGCATTGCCGCGCTGGCCGCCTCTGTGCCGGGCGTATCCGAGGTGCACCATACCATGGCCGAATACGTCGGCCCCAAGCTGGTAATCGATATGCACATCAATGTGGACGGCAGCCTGCCCCTCGAGCGGGCTCACGAAATTGCCGAGCAGGTCGCCGCCCGGGTGGGCGAGCTTCCCGATGTCGATCGGGTGTACGTGCACGTCGAACCCAATGGGGTCTATTAGACCCGCCATTAACCCCATTCACCAACAATCCGGGAAACTAATCTTCGGCGAGAAGGAAACCGCCCGCGCGCCTGGGCGCAGTTTAATGCCGCCCGGCCGCCCAAACCAATGTGGCTCGTACCCAATGCCGCCCACGGCGGTTACATCCAGGCAGATGCCCGGGAGCACCCCTCGCGCGTAGTTGAATTTTTCCAGTCCATGCTGATACAGCCGTGAGGCACGGCAGCGTGCACTTTCAGGCTGAGTAGATCACCCGCTCGAGCAGGAAGCGCTCAATCTGCCGGTAGAAGTCGGCGATGGTTTCCGGCTTGCGCCAGCCGTGCCCCTCGCCGGTATAAACCTTGTACAAATGCGGTACTCCGCGCTCGCGCAAATTGCGCGCAATGGCTTCCGATTGCTCGGGCGGCACCACTCTGTCCTCGCTGCCCTGAAAGATTGCCAAAGCGTCCTGAATGCGGTCGGCGAAGTAGACTGGCGACCAATCGTGGTAACGTTGAGCCGCTCCCGGCAGCACCCCTACCAGCCGGTCATTGATGTGCTCTTCGAATTTGTGCGTATCCAGGCTCAAGCCCATCAGACTGCTGACGCCGTAGTATTCCACGCCCGCTTTGAACAAGCCGGGATGACGGATCAGGCAGTTCAGCGCGGTGAAACCGCCCGCACTGCCGCCCATGACCACCAGCCGCTTGGGATCAGCCAGTCCGCGCTCCACCAGAGCGCCTGCGCCTGCAACCGTATCCATCACATCCAGATTGCCCCACTGCTCGCGCAAAGCCAGTCGGTAAGAGCGCCCGTAACCGGTGCTGCCGCGGTAGTTGACCGCCAGAAAAGCGTATCCGCGCGTGGTGAAAAAGACAGCCTCGGGTGAATAACGGCTGGTAAACTGACTGGTCGGGCCGCCGTGGACGTACACCACGGCTGGCGGCAGACCTTCGGAATAGAACCGCGCGCTGGCCGGGGGGTAGTACAGCCCGTGCACCATTGCGCCATCCGGCGCCTGCCAGTCGATCGCCTGGGGGGTCGACAGCTCCAGCGGGTCGACCGTCTCAGGGTCGCTGTAACGCTCGGTGTGCAGTTGCCCGCCTTCCCACACCGCGATCCGGGTGGGGATGCCCGGGGCGGAAGCCAGGAAGGCCAGCCGCTCACCCCCTGTTGACACACTGAGCTGGTCTAGCCAGGTGTACGGAGCGGTGGCAAGCTGTTGGATCTTGCCGTTACTGACCTCGGCGCCCCACAGGGTGAAAAATCCAGCGTCGTTGCGGATAAAGTAGATGCGCTTCCCGTCGCGGCTCCAACCATAGACGCGCTTGCCCTGCACCCAGGCGGGCGGCAGCAGCACAGCCCCTGCCAGGGTGTGGGTGGCGCCGTCCACGAGATGATACAACGCCAGGCGGTCGAGCTCCCCGTCGCCGATGATATAGCTCAGCCAGCGACCGTCCGGCGAGAAAGCTGGCTGGAAAACGGGTGTGTCTTCGCCGCCGTCCACGTGGATCACGCGCTCGGCGCGCGGCGGATCGCCGTCCAGGCCGGCCAGCATTAAACGCCCGCCGTCCCACGGCATGTTGGGGTGATCGTACTCCACCCAGGCGACCATGCTGCCATTCGGACTCCAGCACGGCTGCATGTAGAAATCGGCGCCGCGCGCCACCTGCGCCGGCCACGCCCCTCCGTCCGTGGGTGCAATCGCCAGCGAATCCTGCCCATCCACGCTGTGCACGTAGAGCACCCAACGCCCATCGGGCGAGATCGCTGGAGAGGCCGATTTGCCAAAGCCAGGGGTGATCGGCTGCGGCTGGCCATAATCGAGCGGCCGCCGGTACAGGCGGCCATCACCGGCCGCGAAGACGGCCAGGCCATCGTGCACGGTGAATTCGCCCCCGCCGTAAAAGAGGCCGCCGTGGACGGAGATGTCGCCGCTTAGATCGCGTGGCGCTCCCCCCTCCGCCTTGCCTACCAGCACACCTTTCTCGCCACGTTCCTCGGCCCACACCAGGTTCCTCCCGCCGCTGTCCCATTGCACGTCATTCAGGCGGAGCTGGAGCGCCAGACTCTCGGGACGGATCGGGCTGGACCACAGACCGAAAGGCTTCGGGGTTTTTGCTGCAGTGGACATGCTGCACCTGGCCTTACCCAAGCTGGAGATGAGGGGCAAAGCGTGCGACAATGCGCTCTTTTGGTTGGTAGCCCGTAAAGCGGTCGACCTCGCGCCCGTCGATGAATAGGATCACTGTGGGCACCCCAAAGATGTTGAACTTCGTCGCCAGGTCGGGGTCATTGTCCACGTCCACATGAGCCATTGTGACCTTGCCGGACCACTCCTCGCCGAGCTGCTTGAGCACTGGCTCGAGGGTCTTGCACGGACGGCACCAGTCCGCTCCAAACTCGGCTATCACCGGTTGAGGGGATTCCAGAACGCTGCTTTGGAAATTCGCCTGGTTCACTTCAAGGAAATCGGACAAGAGAGGCCTCCGGTGCAATCATTGTGATGGGTTACTGGATCGCAAACTCGCTGGAGCGATCGGCCGTTGGGCAGCCTGCCTGGCAAACGGCTGATCGTTTGTTGAGATTTTATCAATAAATCCTTCGCATTGTCGATGCCGAAAGGGCCCGTCCTCGATGATCCCTCCCATTACGTTCATCCCGCGTCCAATACAGCCCAAAGATGGCTGACAGCCGTTACCCGAGGTTTTTAGTCAAGCATCTCATTTCTTCGTGTATTCGAGGATAGTTCTCTGATCAATCCGGTTAAGGAACATTCCGCAGGAAAGTATACTCGATTTGGAAGTGGAATTGCATCGCCCTGCCCGCGATAAGCCTTAACATAAGAATGTTTCATCGGGAAAGTAAGGTTCAATTGACGCCGGCTGTTGGCCGTGATAAAATTTCGCCGCCGGGCGCGTAGCTCAATGGTAGAGCAGTGGCCTTTTAAGCCATTGGTTGAGGGTTCGATCCCCTCCGCGCTCACTTCGAAGCAAGGTGCGACGTTGACGCGCCCATCTATTTACACTTCCTTCCGTCTCCATCTCAAGTACAGATAAACACCCACCGCCAGCGCCAGCAGCCCAAACGAAAGCCCGGTGAAGTCGTTCATGAGCTGTCCGATTACTTCCCATTCCCTGCCGAAGAGGTAGCCCAGCCCCCCGTACAACACCACCCACAGCGCTTCCCCGGTCAGGTCGTAAAACAGAAACCGAAAATATGGGTAACCGCCTCCCGCGATCAGGTTGACCACCGGCGCCAGCGGGTTCAGCCAGAAGCGCGTCAGCAGGATGGCCAAACCGCCCTGGCGCTTGAAGGTCGCCAGGCCTCGTTTCCATAGAGCCCTATGTCCAAATCGCCTACCCAGCCACTTACCGGCCACGTGGCCGAGCAGATACTCGCTGTTGTCGGCCAGCACCGCGCCGAACAGGCAGGCGGGCAGAGCCAGGCGCCAGTCGAGCACCCCCTGCTGCACGAACGCTCCCGCCGCGACGATCAGCAGTGAGATAGGCACGGGGATGCCCAGAGAACCCACGAAGGTAACCGCCAGAAAGACCGGCGCGCCGTAGGTAATCACATTGGTCAGCACCCATTCCGTCAGCTCGTTCATGGGGCCCCGGGCGACGGCGTGGAGGATGGTGTTGTAGATGGAGCGGGTGTGGGTGTCTGTTGTTCCTGATAATGCAGGATCAGGTCTTTCACCTTGTTGAGGATTGCCCCCGGCCGCCCGCCGGCGTATTCGCTGTCCAGAGTGCGCAGACTTTTATGACGGTTGCCTGCCGGTGGAATACCCAGCCCCTCCCAGAGGGTTTCTTCGGGTACCCTGTAGATGCGTGCGATGTAGGGAATGGTCATCCATGGACGGATCAGCTCCACGTCCGTCTCCCCTGGCTGGAGCCGCGCATGCCTCAGGGATGCGGCCGCTTGCGCCAGCCGGTAGCCAAAAAAGGCGCTGAGGACCAGCCCTGCCAGGATCAGAAGCACCACCAGCGCGTAAATCCGCACACGGTTTCTATTCGGAAGTTCGGGCTCAGGTGTAGATTGCATGTCCTTGTTATAATCCGTCATATGGACAGTCGGCAAGGGTGGGAATTGTTGGGCAGCACGAGCTGGTTTATCCGCGCGCGCCGAAACTCACTACCAGCGAGCGGATGAAAGCGTCGGCCCAGGCCGGAAAATTTAACATGTGAAGGTCAGTGCGCCCTTCGGCCAACCGCTCCACGCGGATCTCGCCCACGATGACGCTGGTAGGCCGCGGCCGCGTGGGCACATAACAGGCGAAGACGGCCGTCCCCGCTCCGCGTTCGAGCGGCAGGATGTCCAGCGTTACTTCCGAACAGCGGAAAGAGGAAATCGCCCTCACCACCTCGTCGAAATCTCGCTCGATGATCCAATGGCCATCCATCTGATTTCTCCCTGATGCCAGTCCATCCCTTCCCGTGCACCTTAACAACGTTCGCGGCGGCTTGCGATCACCATTTGAACCAGTCTGAACTAATTTGGCACATAAATTGCAACAATGAAGATCAACATATCCGGATCATCCGGAAAGAACCAACCAAACAAACACCGCCATCCCTTTATACATAACACCATATAACGACGCGAAAGGGGGAGAACCTTGTTCACAGGAATAGACAACAAAGGTCAAGGACTGGTAGAGTACGCGCTTCTCTTCATCCTCGTCGTCCTGGTCATCCTGATCGTTTTTCTGCTTTTCGGCCAGGGCGTGGGGAACCTTTACAGCAACATCGTCCTGAACGTGTAGCCGCATCCATATAGAGGTGCGCCAGGTGTCTTCTCCCCTGCCCTCCCGGCAAGGGGATTTTGGATTGATTCCGCGGCCTCTTCCCGCCCGGCCCCATTCTAATTTTTCTTTCTGCCGTTCCGACGGTTCCTCCTCATTCCATCAGCGCCAGAAAACGCTCGACGTCGTAGAGGGCGGCCTGGGCCGTGGGAGAGATGCGCGGCGCCACCAGATCGAAGGCGTGGTCTGTCTGCGGGAACTCGACCAGCACGGCGGGAACGCCCGCCCCGCGCAGCTTGCGGTACAATGCCCGGCTGGATTCGATCGGTACGAGCAGGTCGTGCTCGCCGTGCAGCAGCAGCGTGGGCGGGCAGGCGGGCGACACGTGGGTGATCGGGGATGCCAGCCTGATCATTTCATCGAGATCTGATGGCGCCCCGCCCACTATACGGTCCAGATGCCCGATATCGGGCAGCTTTGCCAGTGTGTCGGCCAGCAGACGCACGGCGCGCTCACCCAGAACGATTCCGAAGGCTGTCTCCACTGATTTGGGAAGCTGCCGCCGCCTCTCGAAAAATCCCGGCCTTGAGGAGGCCTTTATGCCAACCTCTGCCTGTCTGGAGCTCCTCCTTAGTTCTCCCGGTCCGTAGAAAGCCACCACCGCGCGCACCGACGTATCGGCATCCTGTAGATCCTCGGTGGGAAAGACCGATTGGAGCGAGGTGTAGGCAGCCAGCAACGCCAGATGGCCGCCGGCCGATCCCCCCATCAGCACGATCCGATCGGGCCTGGCCTGATATTGAGCCGCGTTGGTTTTCATCCAGACGATGGCGCGACGGACATCATCCAGCATGCCTCGCAAACCGACCTCGGGATACATTCGATAAGCCACGTCCATCACCACGTGTCCCTGCCCTGCAAGGTGGCGGAAGAAGGTGCGTGTGCCGAGGTCCTTATCTCCCAGGCACCAGGCGCTGCCATGCAAGTAGATCAGCGCCAGTCCGCTTGGCCTCGCGTCCGCTGGCGGCCGCCACAAATCGCACAGAAGCTGCCGCCCGCTGTCGGATAGAGACCAGAAGGGCACATCCCGCTCCCAGCGGGCCGGCGGGGGACTGGGCGCGATCCATGTCCAGCGGCGGTGAAGCATCTGCAGGCGCCTTTCGATGGGGATGCGCTCCTCCCAACCGGGACCAAAGGCGCGCTCGAACCCGTCATGGAAGGCCGTTACCCGGCGGACGTATCGCCCCGATGCGACCAGCCCATAGACGCCCAACAGAAAGGTGAACGGTTTTTTGGAGAGAAAGCCGAGAACCGCTCCAAATGCGCCGGTGAGCGCCAGGAAGGGGGACAGCGCCCCTGCCATGAGTTTTGGAAGCCACAACCTTAAACCTGATGGTGCCCTGAGACGGACGAAGTGCAGGCTACCCAACAAAGCTGAGAAACATGCCAACCACCAGGCGAGCTTTTTCATGTTCGTGCCTCCCAGCCTTCGTTCATGCATGGATGATCGTCCGCGTCCTCCTCAAAGAGGCAGGCGCGTTTCCGTTGTTTATTGGTTGGTTGTTCTGGCGCCGATCACTATGGTAAACCGCTTACCCCCCGGCCACGGAAACCCGCTCCGCGAGCCGGTATATTTTCCTCGAAGGCCGCTTCAATTGTAGAGGGTTTTCAGGAAAACGGCAACGGCGATTGACTTTCGACGCATCACGGTTTTGTCAGTTACAACAACCGGTTCCTGACTCACCCTCTTTTATCACAAACGGAAGAAGACTTTCTCTCAATACCAGTTACCCCAAAGTCACGGTCAAACCCGAATAAAAAAACCCGCACTCTGCCGGACAGTGTGCGGGGTAGATCATCTGAGGCGTTCGCTTATTTCTTCAACGTACGGATATAGTTGATTACATCCCAGCGCTCTTCTCGGCCGAGCACTTCTGCCTCGCTAGGCATTAAACCGAAGCCATTGGTGATGACGAGATAGATTTCCTGATCGGTAAGCTGCTGCACCTGCGGGCTGGTCAAATCCGCAGGCGGAGGGTTGAAGAAGCCCGCGATCGGCGACTTGCCATCTGCATTTGGCCCATGGCACACCTGGCACGAATAACCGAACAAGACCTTGCCGCGCTGGATCGAATCGGGACTGGATGGCACCGGATCAGTGGCCGGCTGCCCGTCGATCAGCACCGGCCCTTGAACCGGCACAGCGTCCGGCGGAGCTGCCAGGCGCGGGCCCTGCAGATAAGCGATCGATTCCTGGTTGGCCATGTTGGTCGGGAATGGGATACGGATGATGTCATACACAAACAGGCCCAAAATCACCGTGAGGGCGATCAAAACGCCGCCGACGGATAACCAGAAGGCGCGTTGTTTGGGATCGGTTTTTTCAGCCGCCTGGTCGTGGACGATGTCGTGGGCGCCATGGTCCCAGAAGATGCTTTCGATGTTATCACTGAGCGACCGGTCCGCCTCGACTGCCAGGCCGATGAACCCCTCCGTAATCCGCGGGTCGTAGATCGTCTTGCGGAACTTGGGGAAACGGTTCTCTCCCAGCATACCGAAAAACGAGGACCACATTGTCCCCAGCATGGTACATTCGAACAACACGATCAACGTTGGCGGAATGGGCACCACAGGCTGACCGCCCTGGTGCAGTGGGTAGAGCAGCCAGATGCCCACGCTGAGGAACAGGCCCAGCGCTACACCAAAAAGGGCGCCAAACAGGGCGATGCGCCCGACGCGGCCTTTGGGTTTCGGCCGGCCGAGCATCTCCGGTCGGTAAGGAGCCATGGAGAGCACGGTCATCTTGTCATCGGTAATGCCGAGGGCGCGCAGCCGGTCGAGCGCGCCCGCCACCGACTCCGGCTGGTAAAACAATCCAAGCAGTTGAACTTCGGCCAAGGCACCCTCCTGCTAATCGGGCTCAGAGCGCGCCGGTATCAGCGCTTTGCCGATACGCTGAACCTTATGGACGATCTGTCCTTCAAAAACTTCCCAATAAGGGATGATCGGGAAGAAACGGGTAAACAGGATATAGAGAAAACCCACCAGGCTGAAGGCGCCGATGGTGATCAGCGTTTCTGGCAGCCTGAGAGGATACCGTCCCCAGTCGTAAGGCAACTCGTTGACGCCCAATGAAATCGGGATAATGATCACCCGCTCGATGTACATCCCCACATTGACCATCAGCGCGATGAAGAACATGGCGCCCAGGTTGGTGCGTATCTTACGGCTCCACAAGGTTGCCCAGGGTAATACGATATTCGCGAAGAGCATCGTGTACCAGAACGGCGCGGCGTAGCCGTGCGAGAGTTGGTTATATAACACCACATCGGCGGGCGCTTTCCCATACCAAGGGGCCAGGTAATCGTTAAAGTAGAAATACGCCCAGGCCATGGAAAGCAGCAGTAAGAAAATGCCCATACCGTTGAAGTGCTCATCGCGTAAAAAGTAATCCAGGTGCAGGGTCTTTTTAAGTAATATCAAGGCGAGAATGACTGCTCCCGCACCTGAGAATAACGCGCCAATTACGAAATAGGGGCCAAACACGGTGCTGTGCCAGCCTGGCTGCAGCGCCATGGCGAAGTCCCAGGACACGATGGTGTGCACCGAGAACATGACCGGGATGATGGCGTAGGTGAAGACGTTCAACGCCGTCTCCTGATTGTGCCATTCTTGCTCGCTGCCGCGCCAACCCAATGCGAGGATGCGATAGAAGAGCCGCCAGCGGCCGGTTGAGCGGTCGCGCAGCATGGCCAGGTCAGGCAGCATCGCGATGTAAGCGAACAAGATACTGCAGGAAAGATACGTGAGGATGGCGGTCAGATCCCACAAGAGAGGGGAATGGTAGCTGGGCCAGATCTGGCGCTCGTTCGGGTATGGAAGCAACCAGTAGAACTTCCAGGAGCGGCCCAGGTGGATGATGGGAAAAGTGCCGGCGGTAGCCAGCGCGAACACGGTGACGATCTCGGCTGCGCGGCTGATCGGCCGCCGGTATTCGACTTTGAGCGCACGCAGCGCGGCCGAAATAAACGTGCCCGCATGACCAATACCGATGAAGTAGACGAAATTGACGATGTACACAGCCCACATCGTCGGTCGGGTCAGGCCCGTCACCCCCAATCCCCACCACATCTGATAGACCCAGGTGATCAATTCGGTGATCACCAGGCCAAAAAGGATCACAAAAATGACGTAGAAGCGCAGCGTCTGTCGCCGCATGGGCTCCATGATCATCTGCTGTGCCTGGACGGGCGCAACCGGATCGAGCGTCAGGCGCACGCGGCGGTGATGCTCCATCTGCGCGGCTTCTTCTGCGCTTTCGGGAACAGGCTGCTGCCAGAGCGGAACGTCTTTGGATACTGCCATCAGGATTACCCCTTTCTGAGCGGGAAGCTTACACCTGCACGTTTGACTGGCCAGCCTTCAGGTAAATTGCCTGAGGCTTGGTGCCCAGCTCGTCCAGCAGCCGGAAATTGCGTTGGTTGTTCTGGGTCAACTGCGAAATTTTGCTGTTAGGATCGTTGAGATCGCCGAAGACCAGCGCTTCAGAGGGACATGCCTGAACGCATGCCGGCGTCACCTCCCCGTCCTTCAGGTCGCGGTGCTCGACCAGGGCCTTCTCCTCTCCACGGCGGATGCGCTGCACACAAAACGTGCATTTTTCCATCACGCCGGCGGTGCGCACGGTCACGTCCGGGTTTAATTGATTAATCAGCAGGCCCTCAAATTGCGGATCGAACCAATTGAAAAAGCGCACCTTATAAGGATCGTTGTTCTGACAATAACGCGTGCCCACGCAACGGTTGTAGACCTGAAGATTCAGGTTTTCACGCTCACTATGCACCGTAGCATATACCGGGCAGACTGGCTCACAGGGCGCATTCTCGCACTGCTGGCACATCACCGGCAGATAACGCGCCTTGACATCCGGCCACTCCCCTTCCCAATAGCGCTCGATGCGGATCCAATGCATGCTCCGGCCGCGCACCGTCTCCTGCTCGGTTTGAATCGGCACGTTGTTTTCTGCATGGCAGGCGACCACACAGGCGCCGCAGCCCGTGCACTTATCCAGATCCACCATCATTTGCCATTTACGGGTTGGAAATTCTGCCATCCCTTCCTCCATTATCTCTCATCACAATATGGACAATAAAATCGCTGCACCAACATCCGCGCGTCATCAATAACCCGGGATGCTTTTGTTAGGAAAACCTTCCATCACGCCTTCGGTCCATTCGAAAGTGGCCATCGCCATCCTGCGGCCGGTCGGCTCTACCTTGACCCGCACGGTGGACCAGTCCAGGTGGCCTTCGGCCCCTTGTTGGGGATTCAGCAGCCGCAACACATTCGCGCCGCGGTTGCGGGCATACCGGCCGTAATCCGTGTGGCCCTGCCCCAAAGGAATGGCAACCGTGTCCGGGCGGATGCCGGGGTACACGTAAACACCCGCTTCCATAGAACCGAACGGGGATGTGATCCTGACGATATCCCCCTTTTTGAGGCCCAATTTTTGCGCCGTGGTCGGATTGATCTCCACCCAGGTCTGCCAGGAGATGGAGGTGTTGGTGTCGGGAGCGCCTTGCAGCCAGGGCTGGTTTGCTCCACGCCCATCGCTCAAGAACATGGACATGTACGGGTGAAGGAAGAAGGGGTACTGGCTCTCCTCTCCCTGGTACTGAGGCGCAGGCGCGCTGATGGCGGGAAGATTTGCAGCCGGCTGGGCTGGCTGGGATGGAACCTGCGCCGGCCACCATCCGCCATGCTGCAGGAAACGCGACCACAAAACGCTGCTGCCCGACCCGCCCGCAGCGCCGGCTGGCAGCTGGGCGATCATCTCCTTCAAGAACTCCACCTCGTCGTTCCAATGGAGCGCTGCCGCCGCGGCTGGGATAGCCTTGGCCACGGTCAGGAGTACATCCCCGGCCGCGCGCAGATCGTAGACCGGCATGACGACCGGTTGCTGGCTGCCCACGATCGGCGTGCCGAAAGCCGGCGAAACCACCTCATAGCCCCACGATTCCAGATACGTGCGGTCGGGCAAGATCAGATCGGCGAAGGCCGCCGTCTCATCCACGATCGGGGCAAAGGACACAACGAACGGCACCTTGCCCAGAGCGGCCATGAAGGCGTCCTTCTGCGGCAGCTCATAAGCCGGATTGGCTCCGTGAACAATGAGCACCTGTATCTGACCGGCAGCCATGCGGGATATCAGATCGTTCACATCCGAGACTGTGGCTACCGGCGGCTTGACCAGATTAGCGGCCGGCGGTGCCTGCGTAAAGCTTACCCCGCCCGGCTGACCGAAATTTCCGGCAATCAGGTTGAGGACCTGGACTGCGGCGGAGGCTTCGGCAGCGTTTGGCTGGCCGGTGAGCTGGCTGCCGGGAATGGCCACCGGGCGCTCGGCCTGGACAAAGATTTGCGCCAAGCGCACCAGCTCATCCGCAGGTACGTCGGCCGCCGCGGCGACAGCGTTCACGTCAACCGACCCTGCCAGAGCCTTGGCGCGATCCACCCGCTCAGCCGGACCGAAGCCTCGCGAGGCGATCAGGCTGGCGATCGCGCCGGCGACCAGCGCCTCGGTGCCCGGTTTGAGGGGCACCCACTTATCCGCCTTGGCGGCGGTGAGAGAGGTGCGCGGCTCCAGCGCGACCAACAGACCGCGCTTGCCAAGCTCCTGAGAGCGGAATTGGCCGAATTCGTAACCGTAACGCACCGACGATAGCCAGGTGCCGAACAGGTCGGCGCCAAATGAAAAAACGACGTCGGCGTTGCCAAGATCGTACGAGGGTAGCTGCGCCTGAGAGAAGAGCTGCTGGTCCACCTGCTGCAGGACGGTGTATCCATGGAAGGCGGTGTAAAGGTCGAAGACCAGCGGAGCCGGTGCGCCGACCGCCGATAGAAAGCGCTGGAAGAGATCATACAAATGGCCAGAGGTGGTCGAGCCCAGCCAGACGGCCACAGAGCCGCCGGCTGCCCCGAGCTTTTCTGCCAGGGTGTTGAGGCCGGCCTCCCAGGTCACGCGTTGGAAATCTCGTGAGCCGCGCTTGCTTTGGCGGACAGGGCCCTCCAGCCGGTCCGGGTTGTAGAGCACCTGCAAACCAGCCTGGCCGCGGGCGCACAGCTTACCCTTGTTCAAAGGATGCTCAGGATTGCCCTCCAGCTTCAGGGCGCGGCCGTTCATGACGCGCACGATGATTCCGCAGCCTGCCGGGCACTGACGGCAGGTGCTGGCATACCAGGTTGGCTGGCCTGAGAGTTGTTCCTCCGGCGGTGTGACGTACGGTTCCAGCACCTCCCAACGGCGGGGAAATTTACAGCCGGCCAGAACGGTCGCCGATGCACCGACGACGCCAATACGCAGGAAATCACGACGGGTGAGTTTTCGCGCCACGGCAGCCTCCTACTGGTGACAAACCACGCAATCGGTGAGCTGGGCAGCGTTCGGCTGCTTTTCGTGGCAACCCAGGCACCAACCCATATTCATCTGCACCACTGGCTTATCCACCGTCATGTGGGCCACATCGCCGTGGCACTTTTCGCAGTTGATGCCGGCTACACTGACGTGCACCTCGTGGCTGAAGTAAACGAAGCGCGGCAGTACGTTGACCCGCTGCCATGGAATCGGCTCACCTTTCTGCCAGTAAGCCGCCAACTTGACGATCTCCGGATTCTGCGGGTCAATGACCTTATGACAGCCCATGCAAAGCTGAACGCTGGGCATGCCGGCCGTGGGCGATCGGCGAGCGTCGGAGTGGCAATACAAACAGCCGATCCCCATTCCCACCATGACCTGGTGGTTGAATGCGATCGGCTGTTGCGTGGATTGGGCTTCAGTGCGTGAGGTGAAAATAAAATAAGCGGCGACGATAACCAGGGCGATGACGAAGACTCCTACCACCCATCGCCAGAGTCCTGACCTTGGTAATAATTTGAGCATACCCTTCTCCCAAAAGCGAGGCGTCAGTACAGCAAAGTGGACCGCAAGAATGAGCGGTTGATATTCCCCTACCCAGGCGGTCCATCAACCAATAAACCTGGCGGCGATTGGGATGGCGCGCGAATAACGTCAAGCGTCACCACCAGGCGAAACAGCAAAATCGATTTGGGAGCTTATCAGATTCGCGGCCCAGGATTGACCATGAACCGCGAATCATTTCGTGAGTATTTCCACCAAAAATATTGTATAAAAATTCTCAAGTAGAGTCAAGTCACCAGTTTGGGCGATGCCGCATCCGGGAATATCCGCTCCGCACAAAGTAATGCATCGCCATGCTGGTTCTTTCACCTCAGTTGCATAAGCTCGTAGATGGCCGGACCTCTGATCAGCTCCCTGACGCCGTTCAGCTCGATCGACAGTTCGAGGTCGGCCCGAAAGCGGAAATAATAAGGGTTGATCGCCAGGCGCGCCAAACCTGCCAGCCAGGGTGAAAGGCCGATCAGCAGGCTGGATGCCTCGATCACCTGCGGCTGGCGCAAAGCCAGTCGTACGCGCCCTTCGCCGGGCTTCTCCCAAATGAAATCGAGCCTGCGCGGATAGCTCCTCCGGCTCGGATGGCGGGCGAAATCGGCCGTCTCCAGGCGAAGCGGAGCGCCGTCGCCAATCAGGATGCGATCACCCTGCGCCAGCATAAAGACCGGAATTTTCACCCGTCCATAAGCAGGCCGTGCCGACATCTCAACAAAAATCGCGGTGAAATCCTCAAGATGGGCGCGGCCCCAATACCAGTGCGACATGACCTGCGGCAGCCCGATGTTGCCCCAATTGTGATCGTGGTAACCCGTGCCGCTGACCAACGCCTCCCGCCCGTTGAGAGTCAGGCTGCCGCTGACAGCGCCATAAGGAATGGCTGCCAGCCAACCGAAAAACCTCTCCAGATCCTCGGAGTAATAGTTCATCCCGGTGCCTGGCCGCCATGCAGGCACCCGGCTGTTGAACACCAGATCGACCTTAAGATTCCCCGCCTCGGCATGCAATTCGTATCGTTTCAAGTCGCCATGAACATGGTTGGGGCCGATGCGAACTGCGCAGACCTCCTTCTCAGCGAAGAATTCCCTCGCAGGATAATACTGGAAAAATACCTCCGGCTTCCCAGCCGGCGGTGTGACGGTGATCGATACAGCCGGGTGAAGAGGACCATTGCGCTGCAACAACGGTTTGGTCATAAAGACGATTACTGCGGTAGAGCCGTCCTCGAAGGAAACATCGAAGTACCACCACTCGAACCAACCGGGGTCAGTTGGGCAGCGCTGGCCATCTTCCCATGGTTGGGGTTGATCCTCCAGGCGCTCGCGGCGCATGAACTCCTCCCCCACTCCAAAGATGATGCGCCTGGTCTTCATATCCACTTCCTGCGAGCGAGCAGATAGATCGAGGCCAGCCAGGGAAGGCCCATCACGCCGGCGGTTAAACGCGGTTCCCGCCAGGCTTCACGCGGCAACGGCAGGCGCCAGAGCAGATAAGGCGCCACGACCAGCGGTTTGAGTAATACCGTGAAGCTGCCCGCAGCCACAAAGCCCTGCAGCGGCCCACCTGGCAGGAGGGCCGCCAGGCCCAGCGGCCATAACCAGTACCATTCCTGGAACCAGAGCACGGTGACCAGTAAGTAAAAGAGAAGGATGTTCAGTCCTGCACGTGCCAACCGCAGCCAGGCAGGTTCATCACCCCCACCTCCGTGGCGCAACGCCTGCCAGACGGCAAACACGGCCGTCAAACCGGCAGCGCTCCAGGCCAGCAGACGGTGAGTGATGGGAAGGTGAAACGCCGGCAGAATCGCGTAATAAAGGCTGGCCGCCAGAGAGGTGGTGTATAAAGCCGAATGCTGCTCGATGCCCACGGTGCGCAGTCCCTGCCAGAAGGGGGCGTACGCCAGCATGGCGAGCGCACACGAGCCCGTTCCCGCAAGGGCCAGGAAGCGCAGCCGCTTCCATCCCTGCAGTTCAGCGAGTGCGATCCACAAGGCAGCCGGCAGAAGGAGAACAGGGATGTACTTGATCAGGGCCCCCGCAGTCAGTGCCACCACGCCTGGGGTGTAGGCGCGACGCGAGAACACCCACACCCCCAGGAGGATGAAAAACAGCATGACGGCGTCGTTGTGCCCGGTGCCGAAGGTCTCGGTCAGGGCAAGTGGGTTCCATGCCAGCAGCCAGACGCCGCGCAAAGCCCGCTCTGGGGCGGTTCGGCGCAATAGCGAAGCTGTCAGAAGGACACAGCCGACAAAGAAGCTGCCTGGCAGCAACTTGAATGCCAGCACGTTGTTCAGAAAACCCTGCCCGGCCAGGCGCGCCGTTCCGCCCGCCATCAATTCCCACAGGGGACCGTAAGCTGAGGGCGAGAAATGCCAGCCGGCGTAGAGGTAAAACGGATCATAAGGAAAATTGGCGGGTATTTGGATGAAAGGGTTGGCGTGATAGTAAGCCAGGATGCGTCCGTGGATAATATTGTCGAAAATATCGGCCGCGCCGAATGGATACTCAAACAGCAGCACGAAGGCGGCCAGCGCTGCTCCGGCCATCACCATCCACCAGACGAGCGCTCCGCGTAAGCGTCCAAGCGCCCACCAACCCAAAAAATAAAATACACCCAAAACGACATAACCGACGATCAATTCTATCTGTAGGGATGGCTGCACATTTACCAGCGCCCACAAACCGAGACCCGGAACGGGATGCAGGCTGAACAGGCTGACCGGCCGCACGAAAACCAGTGCATAGACTATCAGGCCGGCGACGATAGAGCAAGCCAGCAGTACACCCGGGACAGAGAAGATTTCCTCGGCGCTGGAAGCTTCTGGTCTTGAGAGGCGGTTTATGGTTCTACTTACGAGCAGATTCATGCCGGTATCATCGGTCTTCCATTCTGTGATACTACCTGAGAAATCTTATAGCATCATTAGAATCGTGGATTATGACCCTCATTTCTCCTCTTGCCCTCTTACAGAGGAGATCAGGCTGCCGAGCGCGGCGGCGAACGCTCCGGCCAGGAAACCGGCGTCCACACCATTGATCAGCCGCGGACCGGGATCGTTGCCCATGATGGTGGTCAGGATGGCGCCTGCCATACCGACACCCAGCACCATACCCACGTTACGCGCCGTGGCCAGTATGCCTGCGGCAATTCCCTGGCGGTTGCGCGGCGCATCGCCCATTAATGCGCTGGTGTTGGGTGAGATGAACACGCCGATCCCCAGCCCGGCAAGAGCCAGGTAAGCCGCGACCACCGAAAAGGGCGTCGTCGGTCCCAGGCGGGAAAGCAGAAACATGGCGACAGCCAGGATGGCCATGCCAGACGTGGCCGGTATGCGCGAGCCGATGCGATCAGAGAGGGTGCCCGCTATCGGCGCGGTAATCGCCATCACCAGCGGCTGGGCGGTGAGCAGCAAGCCGGCCTGGGCGGGATCCAGGCCACGCGACTGGATCAGGTAGAAGGGCATCAGAAAGACAATGCTGTACAACGAGACGTAATTCAGCACTGCGCTGGCAGCGGCCGAGGAGAACACCCGCCGTGAAAACAGGCTCAGGTCGAGCATCGGCGCCTGAACGCGCTTCTCCAGGGCCGCGAAGACTGCCAGGACAAGCAGCGATCCAGCGATCAGCCCAAGCACCAGCGGCGAGCTCCACCCCCAGTCAGAGCCCTGGTTGAGCGCCAGCAGAAGACCTACCAGACCGACCAAAAGAACAAAGGCTCCGGCCAGATCGAAACGCTGCGTCTGCTCCTCGCCGCGGTCATTGGGAATGAAGCGCAGACTGAGGCCCAGCGCCAACAGCCCGACCGGCACGTTGATGTAAAACACCGCCCGCCAGGAAAAGCTCTCCGCCAACCAGCCTCCCAGCGACGGTCCGGCAGTCAATCCCAGGTAAGTCATGGCGGCCTGCATGCCGAGCGCCTGGCCTCGCTGGCTGGAGGGAAAGTTCTTGGTCAGGATGGCGGGGGAATTCGCGAACAGCATGGTGGCGCCGATCGCCTGAAACGCACGAAAGGCGACCAACAACACCACCGAGGGCGCCGCCCCTGAGAGCGCCGATCCGAGCACGAAGATGACAAAGCCGGCCACATAGGTCTGTTTGTGCCCGCGCAGATCTCCCAATCGTCCAAAGGTGAGCAGCAGACCGCTGACCACCAGCAGGTACACCGTTACTGCCCATTCCACGGTCGAAATGTCGGTCTTCAACGCCGTGCGAATCACCGGCAGGATGGTGTTTACCACGCTGCCGTCCAAGGCGGACATGAAAGTGCCGACGCCCACAGACAGCAGCACAAACCACTTCGCTTCGATGCGCCTTTGATTCTCTACCATGGGCAAACTGCGATTCTCCAGTTCTCAGTTTTTATTCGTTCCGAAGCCGAGCCCAGACCACTTCCTTTTCCAGTTCTTGGTTTTTCAGGTCCTATGAAAGAACAGCAGCAGTTCCAACGAGATCATTCCATCTCTCAATTATACTTTTTCGAGTGAAACGATCTGTAATATGGCGTGGTTACACATGGCGGCGATTTCGCCTGCCTTAGGCTGGGCAGGTGCGCACCTGTCCGCCTGCCCAATCCGATCTAAGCTTCTTTCCAAAACAAACACAGCCTGCCCATGTCGATGGGCAGGCCATAAGGATGATTGGGTTTTCGCAAACGCCAGGTCGTTCAGGCGTCGTTGGACATTCCCGAGTTAGATCACGACCCGTGGATACAACTTTGCGCCGATAAGCACGAGCGCAGCGGTCGCGGCGGCCAGTACTGCCAAATCAACGCCGATGCCGTACGTGCTTACGCCGCCGGTCAGCATCAGGCTGCGCAGCGCATCCACCTCATAGGTCAGCGGATTGATGCGCGAGATCACTTGCAGCCAACCCGGCATGATCGAAATGGGATAGATGGCGTTGCTGGCGAAGAACAGCGGCATGGTCAGCACCTGGCCAATGCCCATGAAGCGCTCGCGGGTCTTGACCAGGCAGGCGATGATGAGCGAAAAGGTGGAAAACAGGGCTGCGCCCAGGATCACGGCCAGGGCCACACCCAGCAGCGCCAGCGGATCCCAGGCCAGGTGCACTTTCAGGAGGAGCGCCAGGATGTAAATGATGGCCGCCTGCGCCAGCCCGCGAACGCCGGCTGAAAGGGCTTTGCCCAGCACCAGCGCCGTGCGCGGCGTGGGACTGACCAGGAATTTGTGCACGATGCCCAGGTCCCGCTCCCAAATCACCGCAATGCCGTAGAAAATGGCGATGAACAGCACGCTTTGCGCCAGAATGCCGGGCGCCATGAAGTCGATATACGGCAGATTTCCGGTCGGGATGGCGCGCACGCGGGTAAACACCTGACCAAAAACTAGCAGCCACAGCGCCGGCTGCACCGCACGGGTGAACAGCTCGGTGGGATCGTGGCGCAGCTTGCGCGCCTCCAGCTCGGCGATCACCAATGTTTTATCGATAAACGATATGAGCGCACCGACCCAATTGGTCGTATGTGGCAGAGCCAGCTTACCCGAGCCGGCGAGCCGTGCGCCTTGCTCTGTAGATCTCACGGTAATTGCCTCCATTGTCAATTTCGTTGCCGGTATAATGGATGAACACATCATCCAGGGTCACATCTTCCCCGCCGACCGCTTCCTTCAGCTCCTCAGGCGTGCCGATGGCGGCTACCTTACCCAGGTGCATGATGGCCACCCGCCCGCACAGGCTGTCGGCCTCTTCCATCAGATGGGTGGTAAGGAATATGGTCGTATCAAACTCATCACGTAGCGCGATGATGTGTTCCCAAACAGCCCGGCGCGCGGCCGGGTCCAAACCAACCGTCGGTTCGTCCAGGAAAAGCACCTTGGGGCGGTGCAGCATGGATTGGGCGATCTCCAGCCGGCGGATCATGCCGCCAGAGTACTGGCGCACCATCTTATCGGCGGATTCCTCCAGACCCATGAACTCGAGCGCCGCGCGGACGCGCTTCTCCCGTTCGCCGCGAGGAATATCGTACAGTTTGGCGAAGATCAGCAGATTCTCATAGCCGGTCAGTGTGCCATCGGCTGAGATGAGCTGCGGGACATAGCCAATGAACTGGCGCACTTCGCTCGGGTTGCGACGGATGTCGTAGCCAGCCACCGATGCGCTGCCCGAAGTGGGGGGCAGCAGGGTGGTGAGCATCTTGATCGTGGTGGTTTTGCCCGCGCCGTTCGGTCCTAACAGGCCAAATACCTCCTTTTCCTCGACGGATATAGAGAGCGCATCCACGGCGACAATCTCGCCGAAGCGGCGCGTCAGTTCCAATGTTTGCAGGATCGCCATATTCACACCCTCGCACTGATTTCATTGATTTCTGTCGGGGCGAAGACTTCGCGCAACAGGCGCATGGCCTCCTCGACGATTTCACGCTCGGATGCTGACAATCCGCGCAGGTATTCTTGCAGGCGCAATTGGGTGGCCTCCTGAGCCGAATCCAGCAGCTCAGAACCTTTCGCCGTCAGGGAAAGCGTGATGCGCCGACGATCCTGGGCGTCCTCCAGGCGCAAGATCAACCCACGCGCCACCAGCACGTCCACCATTTTCGAGGCGGAAGGCAGGGAGAGGCCCTGATAGGCGGCCAGGCCGGACAGGGAAGCGCCCGGACGGCGCCGACAGAACAGCAGGGCGCGGAACTGCGGCACGGATAGGTCAGCGCTGCGATGTTGGCGCATTTCTGTGCGGATGCAGCGCATAACCATGGGTATCACCTCTAACACCGCTCGTGAAGTTGTTTCAACCGATTCGGACATTTACTTTACCCTTCTAATTATTAGATAATGCAATTATATAATCACCTAATCATTTTGTCAATCCCCAATCGAACTCCCCAAATGATCACAAGATTTCCCCTTGAAATTTCACCTGTTATTCACGGAACGCGAATAAAATCAACCCATTAGGATGTTGATGTGAACCGCTATCTTGTAAAGACCTTGGAAGAAGTAACCGAGTTCACCCTCGGCACGGTAGAGAACCTGTTTCACCCTGGCCAATTCCGGCCACTGACCGAGACTGAATTCTCAGCGCATCCCTCCGATCTGCAATCCTTTTACGCTGCTCCGCCAGGTGCTCCGGAAATGGCGATCATACCAGTCCATTCTGGCCGGGATGGCTCGCGACGACTGCGTTTCTCCTTCCCCAGTCCCATCGCCAGCCCGTATCCCGAAAACAACATTGCCTATGGGCTGGCGGACCTGCGTCCGCCGGGCATGGCGCGCGGAGCCCTGATCTTTCTCCACGGCCACAAGATGACCGGCCTGGGACCGCTGGAATGGTTCACCCGTCTTTCCATACGCGCTGGTTATGATGTGTATTATCTGGTAGGGCCCTATCACATGCAGCGACGGCCGAAGGGCAGTTATAACGGCCAGTACTCCGTCAGCGCCGATTTGGGACGCACGCTGCAGGCCTTCCAGCAGGGGGTGGTCGAAACGCGCTTGCTGATTTCCTGGATCAAATCTCAGCAGGAATTGCCGGTGGCGTTGGCCGGCATCAGCCTGGGCGGATACGTGGCCGCCCTGGCCGCCTGCGTGGACGGGCGCATCGCTGCCCTTGCGCCCATGGTCACTGGTGCCAGCTTTGCCCGCCTGGTGTGGGAAGACTACTCATTGCGGTATGTGCGTGGCGAGCTGCTCAAGGCCGGAGTCGGGCCGCAGGAATTGGAAGAAATATGGGCGCTGACTGCCCCCGGGCGCTGGCGACCGCTTCTGCAACCGGAGCGCATCCTGCTGATGGCCGGCCAGCACGATCCCGCGGTGCTGCCATCCAATACACTCGACTTGTGGCGGGCGTGGGGCCAGCCCGGACTGCGCTGGTATCCTTGCGGACACACCACCATGTTCTTCTATGCCGGCTCCATGGGGCGCGACCTGGCAGAATTTCTGCTCCATAGCGATCATTCGCCAGTCCCAACGATCGACCAGGCTGACACACGTGCAGGCAGGAAATCCCTCCCTAAGATCCGATCCGCTTGACAAGTTGTCCGGCATCGATTAAATTTATCTCCGTTGGGGAGTAGCTGCCCGCAGCCGCGGGAGGGACGATCGTCAGGACGGTGTCATACACCCGGTCACCCAAGCGTGGATATCGCTCAGCAAGACCATCACAGACGGGCTGTGGTGGTCTTTTTTTCCGCTGCAGCCAAGAAATGTGAAGAGGCAAACATGGAAACCTGGTATCAGTTAGAGACGGCTGAAGTGTTGCAGCGCCTGGGCGTTCACCCAGAAGTCGGCCTGGACGAGGCGGAAGCCCGCCGCCGTCTTGAGCAGGGCGGTCCTAACGAGCTGATTGAACGGGGGCAGAAAAGTCCCTGGAAGATCCTGCTCGAGCAGCTCACCGGCACCATGGTGCTGATCCTGATCGCATCGGCCATCATCTCGATCTTCCTCGGCGATCTGAAGGACGCCATCGCCATCCTGGCCATCGTCGTGCTCAATACTCTGCTGGGATTCACCCAGGAGTTCCGCGCGGAGAAGGCCATGGCCGCCCTGAAAAAGATGGCTGCGCCTCATGTGCGGGTGCGCAGAGGGGGCCACGTACGCGAGATAACGGCGCGTGAGCTGGTCCCTGGCGATGTGATCTTTCTCGAGGCAGGCAACACCGTCCCTGCCGACATACGCATCATCGAGAGCGTCAATCTGCGCATCCAGGAAGCTGTCCTGACCGGCGAATCAGAGCCGGTGGAAAAGCATCCGCAAGCGTTGGAAGGCGAAAACCTCTCCCCGGCAGACCAGCGCAACATGGCCTTCATGGGCACGGTCGTGACCTACGGGCGCGGCCAGGGTGTGGTGGTCGAAACTGGCATGCGCTCTCAGCTCGGGCGCATCGCCGAAATGATCCAGACCGTCGAACACGAGCAAACCCCGCTCCAGCGCCGGCTTGACCAGCTCGGCCGCGGCCTCACGGCGGCTGCCTTGGTGATCGTGGCGCTGGTGTTCATCCTCGGCCTGCTGCGCGGCGAGGACATCCGCCTCCTGGTTTTAACCGCCATCAGCCTGGCTGTGGCAGCTGTGCCCGAAGGCCTCCCCGCGGTGGTGACCATCGCCCTGGCGCTGGGCGCACAGCGCATGCTGGCCCGCAATGCGCTTATCCGCAAGCTGCCGGCCGTGGAGACGCTCGGTTCCGTGACCGTGATTTGTTCGGATAAAACCGGCACGCTCACCGAAAATCGTATGACCGTGACCGTGCTGGATGTAGCCGGGCGCAAGATAAACCTCAGTTCGACCGAGCAGCGCAGCGGCGCGATTTGGGCCGATCGAACCGAGGCCATGGCCGACCTGGCGGATTACCCCGCGTTGGCGCTCCTCCTGACGGCCGGCGCTTTGTGTAACGATGCCGTACTGGAGCGCACTGGCGACGAGAGCTCGCCGGTCAATGCCGTCGGTGATCCGACCGAGGGGGCATTGGTGGTGGCTGCCACCCGCGCTGGACTGTGGAAGGATGAGCTCGAAGCCGCCCTGCCGCGGGTTGGCGAGTTGCCCTTCGATTCGGAGCGCAAGCGCATGACTACCGTGCATCGAGTCCACCCGGAATCGCTTCCGCCATCCCTGGCCTCCGCGTGGGAACAGCTCGATCCGGGCGGCGAGAATGGCTGTTACGCCTTTACCAAAGGCGCGGTGGATGGCCTGGTAGCCGTCAGCGACCGTGTTTGGGTAGATGGGCGGGTCGAGGCGCTGGACGACGGCTGGCGCGAGCGTATCCTGAGCGCCAACAGCGAGCTGGCTCAGAGCGGGATGCGCGTGCTCGGCGTCGCCTTCCGCCCGCATCCGTGCAATGACGATGTCGTTCAGGTGAGAGAGGAGAATTTAATCTTCATCGGACTGGTGGGGATGATCGACCCGGCGCGGCCAGAGGTGAAGACCGCAGTACAGACCAGTCAGGAGGCGGGTATCCGTCCTGTGATGATCACCGGCGACCATCCGCTCACCGCGCTGCACATAGCCCGCGAGCTGGGCATCACCAGGAACGGGCATGTGCTGACCGGCGCCGACCTCGACCGTCTCACGCTGGCCGAGCTGCGCGAAAATGTCGAGAAAATCGAGGTCTACGCCCGCGTCTCGCCTGAACACAAGCTGAAACTCGTCCAGGCGCTGCAAGAGCGTGGGCACATCGTCGCCATGACCGGCGATGGCGTCAACGACGCCCCTGCGCTGAAGAAGGCCGATATCGGCGTGGCTATGGGCATCACCGGCACGGACGTCTCCAAAGAGGCCGCCGATATGGTGCTGCTGGACGACAACTTCGCTACCATCGTCGCCGCAGTGGAAGAAGGCCGACGCATCTACGATAACGTGCGCAAATTCATCAAATATGCCCTGGCCTCCAATACCGGCGAGATACTGGTCATGCTCCTGGCCCCCTTCCTGGGCATGCCTTTACCGCTGCTGCCCCTCCAAATCCTGTGGATCAACCTGGTCACAGATGGATTGCCCGGCCTGGCCTTGACCATGGAGCCAGCGGAGAGGAATATCATGCGCCGCCCTCCTCACCCGCCCAAAGAGAGCATCTTTGCGCGCGGCCTCGGGCGTGACGTGCTGTGGATCGGTGCGCTCGTCGGCCTGGTGACGCTGGCAGTGGGCTACTGGGCCTGGTTTTCGGGACATGCTGGCTGGCAGACCATGGCCTTCACCACCCTGACCCTCGTACAGATGGGCAATGCTCTGGCGCTGCGTTCCGAGCGCGATTCGCTTTTCACCATCGGCCTTCGCTCGAACAAGGCGCTGCTCTGGAGTGTGCTGCTTACCATTGGCCTTCAGATTGCAGTCATTTACATCCCATTTTTGCAGGCAGTGTTCAAGACTCAGGCGTTGTCATGGACCGATCTGGTCATCAGCCTGGCAGCCAGCTCGACGGTCTTCTTCGCCATCGAGGTGCAGAAGTGGATTCGAAGGAGAAGAACATCATTGCCTTAGACTGGATGCGCACTTTTCTATTTCCAGGAACTCGAATGTCAGGCTCAGACCGTCGCCTGCCTCGCCAATACGGGCAACCGTTGCACGGCCGGCGATTCTCCCGAGGGTGTACTCGTCGGGCATCCGGCGGGGAAAGAGGCAGCAGCTTGTCCAGCAGACTCTCATTGGGAGTGATGTTGCTGAGCCATGGCGCGCCACTTTGAGAAAATGAACCGGCCGCAGGGTGTTTTTCGCCCCCATCCGGCCAGGTGTCCCCTGTGGTAAGACTACCGTTTGGCTGCACGTAAATATTCTCACCGGCGGGGATGCGCAGGAAGCGCCGTTGGCGGTTTGCGAACCCGTAGGCTGCCCAATCGCTGCTGGCCAGGGTGGCCAGGTTGACCTTCTCCAGCAGCGGATAAGTGAAACGGGTGCGCTGTCAGCCGCCCTGCAGATGCCAGGTTTCGATATGCTCCTTCAGCAAGCTCCGTGCGCGCAAGAAAATGGCGCGCATCAGACCCATACCGGCGCTCTCTTTGGCCAGCTCGGCGACGGTAACCGGCGGCGCGAAGCTCACTTGAGTTTCCACCCGGATCGTCCCGGGAAAGACCATCTGCTGGATCACCTGCATGAATTCGGCCAGGCGGCGTTGCTTGATCGGATCGCGGTGGATGCGGGTGAAAGGGTGGAGCGCAAATCGGCGCAGAAGCACGCCGCTGGTGATGGCCAAAACCAGGCGCGTCTCGGGCACCTTGCGCAGGAGGACCTCAATGCTGCGCGACCATCTCTCCAACGCGCTCTCGGCGCCGGGCATGATGGCCGGGTCGGGCTCGATCCTGCCGCTGCCAAACAACAACAGCGAGGCGCCGCTGCGCAGGTTCTCTATCGAGTTGCGCAGGGCGATCATGCGGCCAGTCGGGTCATTGCCCCCAGGTGTATAGATAAAATAGCGGCTGGTATGGGGGATGGCGCGGTAAAAAGGAACTTCGTGGACGAAAATCCTCAGGTCCCTCCGCGGTACACTGGAAGCCAGAGCCAGGGAGTCGTACGCCCCAGGGTGATTGGAGACCACTAGCAGGGGCCCTTCGCGGGGTATGAGCTCGCTGCCGCGCACGTGCAGGCGAACCGAAATTCTTTCCAGCGCGGTCCGGCATCCGTGCCCCAGGCCGTGCACGCCTACTTCTTCATCGGCATCCGCAAACAGGCGGGCAAACCGGCTGGCGGGCAAATTGAACAGCCAGCCAAACCAGCGCCGGATGGCGCCCTGCTTTGCAAAACCGAACGCGGAGAAAATCTCATCCGTGATGCGTTCGCGCATCCGCTCGATTTGTTGTCGCGTCGCCATGGTCGCCCATTTTGTGCAATGGAAATTGGATTTGCGCCCGCAGAGGCTGGTTGATTATGGTGTGATCTCTACCACTACACCATTGTCCGCCCAATTATATACCGTCTCCGCAGCGGGCAAATCGAGGATGATGCAGCCATAGGAGGCCGGACGGCCGAGGACATTGGCCCACAGCCGCTTCCCGTTAGACAGCATCGGCAGACCATGGATGCCGTTCATGAAACCCGGCCAGGCCTCATATATGCCCAGGAAGTTCGGCATGGTCAAATCCCATATCGAAGCGTAGGCGTTCGGTTCGTGGGTCTGCACCTGGAACACGCCCGGCTGGGTAGGCGAGCGGTCCATCCCGGTGCTGATTACATAGGTATCGAGCAACCGCCCATCCTGGTAGGTCCGCAGGCGTTGCTCGCTGATGCTGATCACGATGCGCTTATCAACCACCACCGGCAGCGGCAACATCTCATTTGGCGATGGTATGGTGAGCGATTGCCCGCTGTACAACCCGTTAGCGTCCAAACCGGGGTTGGCCGCCAGAATCTTCCACATTGGCATTCCCACCCTCCAGGCGATTTTAATCAGCGTATCGCCGGGTTGCACCGTGTAAGTGCTGGGCGCATGCCACAGGATGAGAATCAGCGGGCGGCCCTCCCGCCAGTCGGCGCTGACCGTCTCGGCCTCAGGAAGCGACTGGAATGAGCGCGCGGGAGCGAAGCTGCCACCCCACGCCCGAATGGCCGTGCGTACTTTCTCCCCATCCAGGGCGATTTGCGGACCATCCGCCCCTTCCACGACACGAAGGGCTGAGGCAAGGACGTCTCGCGGCACGCTCCAGGGGATTTGTTCGCCGGTGATTGGGTCGTAAACCAGGAGCTTTAGCGGTTGGTCGAGCAGCCGCTGAGCTTCGACCTGAGCTGCGCTCAAATCGTTGACTCGCGGCGCGACGGCGGTGAGCGCCAGTTCCAGACGGCCGCTGAACAGAACGGCGGCCGGATCGGCTGCCAGGCGCGCAAGGGCGGCGGAAACGTCAAGGTTAGCGCCCAGCTTGCCCGGCTTAACGCTCACCTGGCCGTTTTCCAGACTTAGGACGGCGTCCTCCGGCGGGATGTCAATCTGGGCTGCCAGGCGCTCGAGCTGGGAACGCGCCTCCTCCACCGAGAAGCTCACCGCCGGCGCAATCTCGATGCGGCCCGTTGTGAACAACTGGCCGAGAGCCGAGACCCCGTGCGGAGTGCGGCCAATGGCGTAAGCTTCCTCTGCGGTGGCGCGGGCATCTAGGTGCAGGCCGAAGGATGCGGCCGGTATCTGCCAAAAGCGCTGCCCATCGCTGACGGTGAGCATCCGCTCCTGCCCCCAGGCCTGATTGAGACGCTCGACGGCCATGGGCACCGTTGTGGCACCCAGCGAGACGCCCCCCGCATAGACGCCGGGAGCGATCAGACCGAGCTCCTGAAATGAAACGATGCCTGCCGCAGCCAGCGATGCGGGCAGGGCGATCGCCGCCAAAAGAATGACGGCTGCCAGGATCATCCAGCGGCCGGCTTCACGGCGGAAAGTTACGATTACCTTCCTGGGATCTTTCGGTTGCATGACCGGGCTTACCTTTCTGAGCTACCTCTAAACACCCGGTATCTAGACGCACATTTTGGGAGATCGGTTCCCTCCGATGATGTCATGACGATGAGGGCGATCCATTACACCCACAGAGCCTCATAACGGTCTGCCTGGTCGATCAGCATGGCCTGGGCAATGGGGCTCATCCTGGTGAATTGCTGGCAGGCCTTGATGATGAGCGGCAAGAGGCGAGCGTCTCCGCTGGTGCACAGAGCGGTAAGGTCTTGAGAGAGGGTAAAGTCGACCGCCGGCTGAACCTGCTCGATGCGGTCGAAGGGTTCGTACCAGGTGCGGTAGACAGCCCGCCGCCCTCCCCAGGGACGTTTGGCCAACGCCTTGATCGCCAGCACACCCAGGTCCTTCGCACGGCATTCGGCCAGCAGCTCCTCACACTTTTGCCGGTAGGATTTATTGGAGAACAGGATGAAATTGACCGGCAGCATCACCGTATCGAAATCATAACCCGCGAGGGCCTGGAGAATCACATCCGGCGCCTCGATGCCGTGGGCGGTGATGCCGATCCAGCGCACCAGTCCCTTCGCGCGCGCTTCGAGGATGGCTTCCAGGGCTCCGTCCCGGTCCAAAGCCTGCTTCAGCTCATTCAGATCAGTTACCGCATGGAGCTGATACAAATCGAACGAATCGACCTGCAGATTGCTCAAGGAGCGGCGTAGTTCTTCTGCAGCCGCCTCGCGGCCGCGCTCCATGGTTTTCCCGGCCAGGAAAAAGCGCTCACGCTCACGCGCCAGCCAGGGTCCCAGGCGCACCTCCGCCTGCCCATAGCTGGGCGCCACGTCGATGTGGTTGATCCCGGCTGCGATCACCCGCCGCATGACGCGGTCTGCTTCGGCTTGGGTCATATCCGCCAGAGCCACCGCGCCAAATACGGCCACAGTGCTCATCTGCCCCGTCCGCCCCAAACGACGTTTCTCCATGAAGCACTCCTGCCTGATCAGACAATTGCCGCAAGGTTTGTGTTCATTTTATCCAATTTGGGCAGGAATGCAACAGGATTTCATACAATGAGAAGCGTTCCGCGAGACGGGTTTATTGGAAGATGATAGTGATCTGGCCGATGCCCCCCTCAACCTTCATGTCCACCCAGTTTGCAGCATTCTGGAAGCCGGAAGTGGTGATCGTATTGCCGTTCCGCTGATAGGAGCCGCGAAAGTTCGTCGAGCCGAGCCAGCCGCTCATTTCCACGCGGGCTTCCAGTCCGGCCGGAACGATGATGGTGAACTGCCCGACGCCGCCGTGCACCACGGCGTCGAAATTCCCCTGGTCTGGCAGAATGACCTGCCCCTGCCCGACTCCCAGCGTGTATTCCAGGCCGCTGAGCTTCATGCCGCTCAGGTCCATCTGCGTCTGGCTCGCGCCGCCATTGACGGTCAGGTAGATCGGGATATTGGGGTTCAATTTCAGATCCCAGACCTTACTCCGATAAGACTGCCCCAGGAACCAACCGGTGGAAATACCCTCACTGCGCAGGCTGAATACAGCTTTGCTGCCCTCGATCTGGAAGGATTGAACCGGCAACTCGCCGGGGTCCAGGGCTAACGAGCCGTTAATCAGGTCTTGGGATTCTTGCAAAGCGCCGATGTTCAACCTGCCTACGCCGAAGTGGACATCCACGTCGGCCGATGTGGCGCCCTGTAACGGTTGAGTGAACTCCTGCTGTCGAAACGGCTGGCCGGTCTGCGCCTGAACGTTCATCCAGTACACCCCACCGACAAACGCCAGGACCATCAGAACGACGACCACGATCGAGCCGACCAAAGAGCGCCGGCCGATCATCAGATCCAATCCCAGGCCAATCAAGGCAATCGGCCACAACCGCCAGGCGACCTCCCACACCGTCCATTGCAGCAAACCCAGGTTGTTGAGCAGGAACAGGACACCCAGGCTGATCAGTATGATTGGCCCGACCAGGCCGCGGCGGCGGACATAACCACCGTTCATTCCAACCTCCTCACGGCAAATCCGGAATTAATCACGCGCCCGCCGGAAAATGAGCGCCACGCCGGCCAGGATGAGCAGCACCGGCCAGATCAGGTTGAAGCGCAGCCAGCTCAACCACGGGATGCCCAGGTTTTCGAGCAGGTAAATGCCCCCCAGGATGATCAACGCCGCGCCGATGATAATGCCCGTCTGGGTCGAGCGTTCGCCCGAAAAGCTTTCGCGGATCTCACTCCCAATGTTACGGGCGCGGTCGCCCATCTCCCGCACGTTGGCTTGCACTGTCTCGCGCGCCGCAATCTGGCCCGCCTCTTCGCCGGGCATGATGATCCACAGGATCAGATACACCCAAAAACCCACACCCTGCCCGAAGAGGAGCAGGACGAAGAACAGGCGCACCCAGACCGAATCGATGCCAAGATATTCGGCCAGGCCGCCGCACACGCCGCCGAGCATTCGGTCGGTGCGGCTGCGGGTTAGCTTTCTGCGAGTGTCCATCTGCGCTTCCCTCCTCGAATGGTTCAGGCCTGCGGCCGCGGGCGGAGCGCTGCCGCCAATACGGCCAGGCCGGCAACGATCAACGCGATCGGCCAGATGAAATTAAGCGCCGGCGCAGTGAAAGCCATTACCAGCACGCCCAACACGCCCAGTGCGACCGCCGGCCAGACTGCCCAATGCAAATTGGTATCCTTTACAGGCAGAATTGCGAGCAAGCCGAATGTGAGCGCCAGGCCCAGAAAGAAAATGCCTCCGGAATACTGATTCACGATCGGGAAGACGGCCAAACCGGCCACCACGGCCAGCGTGGTCAGCGTGCCAGCCGGGATAATCGCCCACCAGAAATCCCTGCGAATCGCAAAAATCAGCCAGAAGGCCAGCGCGATCATGCCCAGGAACATACCACCACCGATCGCTTCAGGATAAAACGGCACGAAGATCGGCAACAGGATCAAGGCGCTTAAACCGAGCAGCGTCAGACCGGGGATGAGCGCCCACCACTGCTGACTGTCACCGATAAAAACAGCCAGGAAAATCAGGCCGCCGGCGGCGAATGCCAGTCCGATGAAACCACTCCAATTGAAACTTAACACGTTGAAATTTTGCAACATGAACAGGATTCCCCCTACGACCAGCAGCAAGCCGATAAACAGGGTCACGGTATTTTTCTTCATTTTTTCCTCCTTTAAGGCAACAATCAAGCCGCCCTGGGCCTGGATGGGTGCAGCATCCATTTCATTATACGCAATTGGCGGTGGGGGGTTGCACGGTAACGGGGAGAGGACGCGCCTGTCCGGGCGGTGAGATGGGGACCTGGCCATTAAGACATTCGCAGACCATCCTTTTGACCCGACCGTTCTTGTTCCCTATACGAAAACCAAAGCCAGGAGGCCGTGATACAATGACCTCATTGAGAGGATGAAACAGATATCAGGAGGGAACGTCATGACCACAAAAGCAGCGGTCGAGGACTTCCTTGCCCAGCGCACCCTGGCGGTGGTGGGCGTTTCACGCGATAGCCGGAAGTTCGGCAACGTGATCTTCAAGGATTTGAAGAAGAAAGGTTATAGGGTATATCCAATCAACCCCAATGCCCAATCGATAGAAGGCGAGCCGTGCTACTCCAACCTGGCCTCCCTGCCGGAAAAAGTGGGGGGCGTGATTCTGGTCTTACCCCCGGCGAAATCGGCGCAGGTGGTACGGGAGGCGAAAGCGGCGGGCATTGAGCGCGTCTGGCTGCAGCAAGGGGCTGAGTCGCGCGAAGCGCTTGAGTTCTGCCAGCAGAACGGCATCTCGGTGGTGGCGGGGGAGTGCATCCTGATGTTCGCCCGGCCGATCGGTTTTTTCCATAAACCGCATCGCTGGGTTTGGGGGTTAATGGGGAAGCTTCCGCAGTAAAATTGTCCCATGACGGTACATCATCATCGCCGCACCCGTCGGCGCGTGGTAGACCCTAAAAAGCGGTTGATTATCGCCTCGGCGCTGGCCGCTCTTTTCGTCCTGGCGTTGAGTTCAATCGTTTACGCCGATCATTTAGAGAATCACGACGCTTTTTGCGCCTCCTGCCATTCCCAACCCGAGACGACGTATTATCAACGCAGCCTGCAGGCCGCCCAGGTAGATCTGGCCTCCTTCCACCGCACAAAAGACACCCGCTGCATCGACTGCCACTCTGGAGAAGGTCTCATCGGACGCCTGGGCGCCATGCAGGTCGGCGCGGATGACCTCATCCGCTGGGTCACCCACACCGCGCGCCAGCCTGCCCCATTGACTGTACCCATCGGGGATGGTAACTGCCTGAAGTGCCACACGGACGTGCCCAACACGCAGGATTTTAACCTGCACTTCCATGCCTTCCTGCTGCGCTGGCAGGCGGTCGATCCCAATGCAGGCGGCTGCGTTTCCTGCCATAGTGCGCACACGTTGGATGGCGATCCTGCCGTCCAGTTCCTCAACCAAAACCGCACTATCCAGGTGTGTGAAGCCTGCCACGCCGCTTTGGGAGCAGGTGGATAACGCTGCCTCAGCCTTCTCGTGATAGGGCTGCGGCAGCCTCCAGGGGGAATAAGGCTTCGTCGCGCGCCCTCACCAGGCGCATCACCGGACGGCTGCGTAGCCATAGCCAGGCGGTTTGCGCCAGTGCAGCCAGTGAGAACGCCGCCATACCGACGTACAGACCGGTCATCTTCCCCCATACCACCCCGGCGCCCAGCACCAGCAGCACCACACCAAGCGAGACCGCGACCGATTCGGACACGCCGTGCGTCTTGCGCCCGAAGAGCAGGGCGCCTTGATACCAGCTCTGCAGCACGGTCAGACCGCCCATTGGTAGACCAAGCCAAAAAGCCGTGCTTGCCAGAGATGCCAGCGCCGCTGGGAGTGCGGATACACGGCCGAACCAGAACGCTGCCAGCGGAGTCGCCACCATCAACAAGTGCAGCGCTGATGACCCGCCGGCCAGAATCGTGGTGAAGCGTTTCAGGCTGGGATAGGATCGCACCTCATCTAATAAAGCCACCACGACTTCATTGTAGGCGTATCCGAAGCTGCGCAGAATCATAATCAGGCCCGAAACCACCGGCCAGACCGCCAGGGAAGGCAGCGCCTGCGGCATGCGACTGAGCGCCGCACTGCCGATCGGCTGCCAGAGCAGTGAGAGCAATTCGGTGAACACCAATGGGATATAGAAGTCGGCGAAGAACCTCAACGTAAGCGGCTCGCCAGTCGGCGCGGGACGCAATTCACCGCGCAGCACTGGCTGGACCACCAGCCCGGCGAATACCGCCTCGCTGATCACCCCTGCCGCCTGGGCCGCCGTGCCGACGACGATCCCTGGCAGAGAACCATTTGATGATCGGGCCACGCTGTAGCCGACAGCCAGTACAACCACGTCGGCCGTGAGCCGCACCAACGTTCCCACGCCCACCGCCTTGGAGTGGCCGAAACGGATCAGGACGCCCTGCTGGAAGCGGCGATAGGCGATGGACCAGGTCCAGGGCAGCATAATGGCCAGTCCAAGCCGCGCCGGCATGACGACTTCCTCCGGCGCGCGGATCAGGCCGCGTACGATCAGGTCGTATAAAGGCGTGAAGACGATCAGCGCATGCAAAGCCGTCAGCGTCGCTCCCGCCGCGTGGGTGAAGCGCTTGATCTTCAGATAAGAAGCCCAATCCTTGCTGAGCGCCACCGAGGCGGCCAGGATCATGATGATGGGCGCTTCGATGATCAACGCCAGGGGATATACTACGCCGCCGTAAGCCGCCAGGTGCACTTCCGGGTCGGCAAGGCGGGCCATCACCGCGCTCAGCAGAGGCACTTCGGCGCCCATTAGCAGCCAGGAGGCAGCCAGAGGCCACCAGGTCTTCAAGATCACAGAGAAAGGCAGGCTGGGAGCGGCGCGGGCGGAGGACATGCGCGCAATTATAACCCTGCGTGATCATCGAGGAAAATAGCGGTAAAATTATGAGTAATATTATCCAAAATTTCTCTACGGTCATGCCGTCCGTAGAAAGGAGAGGGGCCCATGTCGTATCTCCTGCCGCGTGCGGGCCAGATGCTGCCCGCTTTCAGCCTGCCTTCCTCCGACGGCGCGGTCATCCACCTTTCGGATTTCCGCCAGCGCAAGGATTTAATCCTCGTATTCCTCAGCGGGAAAGACAGCGATTTGGCTTTATTGCGCGGACTGGCTCGAGACGATGACCTCTTTGCCGAACAGGACGCGCAGGTAATAGCCGTGGTGCGGGGCGGTCCAGCCAGGGCGGTGAAGATTAAGCGCCAGCTCAATCTCCCCTATCCGTTGCTCATTGACGCCGATGGCAGGGTCTTCGACATCTACTCGCCGATGGATAGCAAGGGAGAAACACGGCTGGCAATTTATGTGGCCGACCGCTACGGCGAGATCTTCTATTCCTTCCTGGATGACGGAGGCGCCCCGATTCCGAGCGTCAAAGACCTTTTGGACTGGGTGATATTCGCCGAGGCGCAGTGCCCTGAGTGAGGGGTGGCCGAGTGGCCGGTGTAGGTTACACCGCACACGATCACCTCAACCCCGAAAAATATCCGGATTTCTGTGCGGCCAGGTGGCCTGACTAGATGACTCGCGCTGCTGCGCCACTTGCCATCTCATAGAGATTATGATAAGATTCTTGTGCAGCGTTTGGAAGGACGTTCCTTCCGGGCGTTGCTTGCGTTTTTAGCGCCGCTATCCGGGGGTCATTCCCCTGCCTGGACAAGCGATTCAGTATCGATAAAGGACTGGACATGCCAACCTCATTCCTGACACGCGAAGGCTTCGAAAAACTCCAGGAAGAACTCGAGTATCTTCGCACTGTCAAGCGTCAAGAGATCGCCGACCGTTTGCACGAGGCTATGGAGGGCGGTGAGCTGATCGAAAACGCCGAATACGAAGCCGCCAAGAACGAGCAGGCTTTTGTGGAAGGCCGCATCAAGGAGCTTGAAATCCTTTTGGCCAACGCCCGGGTGATCTCAGAGACCGAGAAGGCCGAAACCGTGCAAATTGGCTCAACCGTCACCGTGAAGGAAGATGGGGCTGAGCCGGAAGTTTATACTATCGTAGGCGCGGCCGAGGCCAACCCACGCGCAGGGCGCATCTCGAACGAATCACCCCTCGGCAGGGCCCTCCTCAACCGTAAGGTGGGCGACAAGGTGCAGGTGGATGCACCGGCCGGGTCGTTTACGGTTGAGATTCTGAAGATCGAATAGGCAACCTTTAACGCCTTCAGCCCCGCGCCGTTGCAGCGGCGCGGAGCTTTTTTAACGCCAAATCTGCCTTTCCCTGATACAATTGCCAGCATCCCGGCATAGAAGGAAAAATGGTCAGCATGCCAATCGAAACCAACCCCCTGGAACAGGCCCGCCTGGAAAAGTTGCAGCGTTTGCGTGCGGCAGGCATCGAACCTTATCCGACCCGTGCAGAGGTCACCCATACGACGGCGGAAGCCATCGCCGCTTTCCTGGAGGCAGAAAAAGCCGCCTCACCCGATCCGGTGCGCGCCAGCGTGGGAGGGCGGCTACGCGCCATTCGCCCCATGGGTAAGGTGACATTCGCCCACATTGAGGATGGTTCCGGCCGCTTGCAGCTTTTCTTCCGCGTCAACGAGCTTGGCGAGAACCAAATGGAGCTGTTTTCGCGCGAGTTCGACCTGGGCGATTTCATCCAGGCCAGCGGAACGATGTTCCGCACGCGCTCCGGAGAGGTTACCCTGCAGGTGACAGCCTTCAAGATGCTGGCCAAGGCCATCCGCCCGCTGCCGGCCGCCAAGGATGAGGTGGTGGAGGGACAGGTGGTGCGCCACGCCACCCTTTCGGATCCGGAGGTTCGCTACCGTCAGCGCTACGCCGACCTGGCGGTGAACCCGGATGTGCGCAAGATCTTCCGCATACGGGCGGCCGCTATCCAGGCGCTGCGCGATTTCCTGGATCAACGCGGCTTTTTAGAGGTCGAGACGCCTATTTTGCAGCCGCTGTACGGCGGCGCGGCGGCACGGCCCTTTGTCACCTACCACAACCAGCTCAAACAGAACCTTTACCTGCGCATTTCCTTTGAGCTGTATCTCAAGCGCCTGCTGGTCGGCGGTCTGGACCGCGTCTACGAGATCGGCCGCGACTTTCGCAACGAGGGCGTGTCCTTCAAACACAACCCGGAGTTCACCCAGCTTGAATTTTATTGGGCTTATGCTGATTATCTCAAGGTGATGGATCTGACCGAGCAGATGATCGCCTTTGTAGCCGGGCAGGTGTTGGGCACGCTTACCATCCACTTCGACGGCCACGAGATCGACCTGACGCCGCCCTGGAAGCGCCTGTCGTTGCGCCAGGGGCTGATCGAAGCCACTGGCGTAGACATCGCCCAGCATCCCACGGCTGAAAGCCTGGCAGCCGCGATGAAGGCCGCCGGCCTGAAATTCAACCCGGAGGCGCCACGCGGTAAGCTCATCGACGGCATGTTGGGCGACTACCTCGAGCCGAAACTGATCCAACCCACCTTCCTGTACGACTACCCGCGCGACATCTCCCCCCTGGCAAAGAACAAGCCCGGCGAGCCGGATACGGTGGAGCGCTTTGAAGGCTTCGTTGGCGGCATTGAGCTGTGCAACGCCTTCACCGAGCTGAACGACCCGCTCGACCAGCAGGCGCGCTTCGAGGAGATGGCGCGCACCTTCGCCGCCGATGACGAAGAGCGTCACCCGCTGGATGAGGATTACCTGCGCGCCATGTCCTATGGCATGCCGCCCAGTGGGGGCTTCGGCATCGGCATCGACCGCCTGGTGATGTTACTGACCGACCGGCACAGCATCCGCGAAGTGATCCTTTTCCCGCACTTGCGGTCCAGAGACGAAGATGAGTAGGATGCCCGCCTGTATGCTCCCAGCCAGAAGGTTTCGGGGGAGTTCGTGAACAGCGCCGAGTTCATCCGGCTGAGCATGAACCCGGGCGGGGGCACAGGCGGCACCTGCTTTGGCGATTCCGGCGGCCCTGATTTGATGGGCGGGACCGATACGGTCCTGTCGGTCAATTCATTTGTGACCAACGTCAATTGCTCAGGAGTCGGCTACTCGAGCCGCATCGATATCCCCGAAGTGTTGGACTGGATCGCTGGTTTTATGCACTAACCCTCTCCAGCCCGCAAAATAAGAGCATGACCCATCTTCAGATCGAGGATGGGCCGTGCTTTTTATGTGGTCTTTTGACTATCACCCGAGGGAGCCTCATGGCTCTGGAGGACCCCCCATCGAAAACAGGAGGATTGCCCAAAGCGGCGGGAATTCACCGGAAAAGATGGAGGTAGAACACCGGACATCTTCGTGACGCCCCTATTTCTTTATGCTAAACTAAGTGGAACATCATTCCTGGAAAATCAAGATGTCCGCCCCTTCTCCGGCCAACCCCCTATTGCTCAGCAAGCTGCGCATTCCCCGCGCGCGGCCGGAGATCGTGGCGCGCCCGCGCATCGCTGCCTTGTTAGACTCTGCCGCCCAACGCAAGCTAACCCTCCTGTGCGCTCCGCCTGGCGCGGGAAAGACCACCGCATTGAGCGAATGGGCCCAGCATTGTTCGGCGCCGATCGCCTGGCTGACCCTCGCGGATAGCGACAATCTGCTGGAAGACTTCCTCTCCTACCTCGCGGCCGCCCTGGAAAGGGCTGTCCCCGGCTGCAGCGCCTCCGCCATGAGCCTGTTGCACGCGCCCGCGCCCCTGGACGAAAAGGCCTTCACGGCAGCGCTGCTTAACGATCTGGACGCCCTGACGGCTCCTCTGATCCTCGTTCTGGACGATTTCCACCTGCTGCATAACCAGATCGCCCAGGCCGTTGTGAACGAGCTGGTCGAACACATGCCGCCAGCCTTTCACCTGGTGATCGCCACGCGCTCTGACCCTCCCCTGCCGCTGGCCCGTCTGCGCGCCCGCGGCGAATTGACCGAGCTGCGCGCCGCCGATTTGCGCTTCACCACCCAGGAGGCGGCTGCTTTCCTGAACGAAGTCATGCACCTGGGACTCGCCCCGCAAGAGGTCGAAGCGCTGGAGAGCCGCACCGAGGGCTGGATCGCCGGCCTGCAGCTCGCGGCCCTTTCGATGCGCGGTCGCAAAGACGTGGCCAGCTTTATCCGGGCTTTCACCGGCTCACACCGCTTCGTGCTGGATTACCTGGTCGAAGAGGTGCTCATCCGCCAGCCTGAACCGGTTCAGTCTTTCCTGTTGCAAACCTCGATCCTGGACCGCCTGTGCGGAACGTTGTGTGACGCGATCCTCGCTGCTCAAGAAGAGAAACCCGATGAACGCGCGGTAGGCGACCCATCGCGAGCGACGCGGGCTGCTGACGAAGCACCATCGAACAGCCAATCCATACTCACGGACCTCGAGCGCTCTAACCTGTTTATCGAGCCCCTGGATGATGAACGGCGCTGGTTCCGCTACCACCGCTTGTTCGCCGATTTGCTGCGCTATCGCCTGGAACAGAGTTATCCCGTCGAACACATCCGCAGACTGCACCTGCGCGCCGCCGTTTGGCTTGAGCGGCACGATCTGCTCGAAGAAGCCATATCGCATTACATTGCCGGCGGCGACGATGAGTCTGCCGCTCGCCTGGTCTCAACGCGGAATCAGGAATGGCTCAAGCTGGGCCAGGCCAACCGTCTGATTGGTTGGCTGGACAGCCTGCCTGCCCGCCTGCGCGAGGTCAATCCAAGCCTGCACCTGCACATGTGCTGGGCGATGATCTCTACCGGCCGTTTTCAACAGATGGAGGCCCATCTGCGCGCCGCCGAAGAGGGCTTTGAGCGCCTGCGTGCAGCCGGCCGGCTATCGGAGGATGAGATCAAGGAGTTCCGTCTGGATCTCATCTCTTCGCGGGCGATCCTGGCATCCACACAGGGGGACCTGGACGCCGTCATTACCTTTTCCGAGGAAGCCCTTTCCGGGCTGCCCGAGGACAATCCCTGGCGGGCGACGATCGGCATGGGATTGGCGGTCGCTCATCTATGGAAAGGCAACATCCGCCTGGCGGACGAGGCCTTGCTGGAGACCATCCGAGCGGGGAAACGCTACCAACTGGGTTCTATCTACCTGGCCGCGCTGGCCAATCACGCCGATATGACCGTCGAACAGGGCCGTCTGCATGAAGCGTATGACATCTACCAAGATGTGGTGCGCGAATCCACTCAGCCGAACGGCGGTCTGTCGCCTCTCGCCTGCCTGGGTTACATCGGTATGGCCAACCTGCACGCTGAGTGGGGCGAGGCCGAGAAAGCTCTGGAGCTGGTCATGCGCGGGCAGGAGCTGGCCGAGCAGTGGGGCAATGCCGACATCCGCCTGTTGACGTACGGCACGCTGGCGCGCGTGCGCGCTTTGCTGAACGACGAGGCTGGCGCCATGGCAGCGGTAGAAGCTGCCAGCGGGCTGGTTTCAGGGCCGCCGCAAAATCCACTCACCCGCTCGGTGTTCGAGGCCGTCCGCCTCCATGTATGGATGAACCTCGGCCATTTGAAGCGGGCATTGGAGTGGCTCGATGCGCATCCCGTTGCGCCCGAAAACCGCCCAGCGCTGGTCTATCCTGACGAATATCTGGCCCGCGCGCGTGCTTCGCTCTTGCGGGGAGAAACCGAAAGAATTCCCTCATTGCTGGCCGCTCTGGAACGAATGGAAGGCGAGGTGCGCGAAGCCGGACGTAATCGCTGCGCTCTGGACATGTTAGCGCTGCAAGCCGCCGCCTGGTGGGCATTGGGGCGGAAAACTGAAGCGCTAACCACCTTGCGTCGCGCCCTGGGAGAGGCCCAAGCCGAGGGCTACCTGCGTCTCTTCGCGGACAAAGGAGCGCTTCTGGCTGCGCCGTTGCGCGAGCTGGCGGCCATCGGTCCGCTCTCCGCTTACGCCATGCGCATCCTGGAAGCCATGGGCGAACGAGCCGAAATCGCTGTTGGCGAAAAGCACCGCCCGAACTTTCCCGCGCTCAGCGAACGAGAGCTGGAAGTGCTGCGCCTGGTGGCGAGCGGCCTGGGCAACCGCGCCATTGCCGAGCGCCTGGTCCTCTCACCGGGCACCGTCAAGCGCCACCTGCACAACATCATGGAAAAACTGGACGCCGCCAACCGCACCGAAGCGGTGGCCAGAGCCAGAGCGCTCGAGCTGCTCTAAAAGACCTTCTACTGCCCATCAATTTGCGATCAGAGGGATGTAAACGGGCGCCCCCTCGGAATAGGTCAGGATATCCCCGCCGGGCTGAAAATCGTCTGCGGCGACCCGGCGTTTCCAGGTCACGGTGACATTTAATCCATTCACCTCGACCAGGCCGTAGCCAAAGGAAACGTCGCCGAACACACGCACGGGCTTCCAGGGGCCGTTATCGCCGTCATAGGCGCTGGCGCTGACCAGCGGGGCGCCGCCCCCGCCGATAATGATTTGGTGCAGGTCATTGGCCGGATTCCCATCCCCGTCGTCGATGCGGGCATGGTCATAGAGATGGTCATGCCCGGCAAAATAGATACGCGCACCGCCTGATGCCAGGATCTGCCAGAAGGCGTTCCGTGCATCAGGGAGTTCATCCAGAACGTCCGGATGACTGGCTTTAAAAGCAGGTTCATGGCCGAAGGCAAACACCACCGGCTGGCGATTGGCGGCAAGCTGCTCGGCCAGCCAGTCAAGGTTGACTTGATGGAGCCGCGCATACTGATCCAGCCCAACCACGAACACATTCCCATACTCGAAAGAATACGTAACGCCGAATTCGCCTTTCGGCCCGTTTGCGGGTAGAGCATAAGGCCCGGAGAACACTTCGTTCCAGACAGCCTGGCTGCCAGCATCGTGGTTTCCGCGCACCGGATAAACCCCGATTCCCGCATCGTATAGCGGCTGCATGATTTCCCGCCAGTAGGTGAGCTGAGATCGCAGGATTTCGGCTTCGCTTGAGCCGTTCACCAGATCCCCGGTGAAGAGCAGGAAATTGACCCGTTCATCCAGCGCAGCCTGGACGATCTCGCCCAGGATCGCGCTGCTCACCCCGTTGTCGGCGCCGCGGCTATCTCCGACGACAATGAACCGCACGGGCGGTTGTGGGGCAATGGCTTCAGTCAAGGTGACCTGCACCGCCGGATAAGGTGGGAGCGTAGGCGTCGAGGCAGGCGCGGGATGCGTGGCGGTTGGCAGCGCTGTCAAAGAAGCGCGTGCAACATCCTCTGTACTTTCCACCGGGCGGTTCGCCGCAGGAATCTGAACCAGGTCCGGCAGGGTTGGGAACGCCTGTAACTGGTGGTAAAGCTGAAGACCTGCCAGTAGAGCCAAGAAGAATGCGGCCATGATCAGAATGATAGCCAGAGCTTTATTGCGCATCATTGCCGCCCTCCCGGGATAGGTGCTTCACTTTTGAAATCGGTCCTGCCATGGCCTGATCCTTGCCCGGATCATTGTACATCACTATTCTATTTCCCCTGGGCGGCAATCAGGGATGCGATATCGGGTGCAGAAGCAACGTGTGCGCAATCAACCTGCGCTCACAAAGCGGTTCCACAGCCGGGGTATTTCGGGATTTCCTGCACGCGCTGCCCGGCGGGTAAAAATCAACCCACGATTGTATCTTTGGATACATGACAATGTACCCGATCGCCGGCTATAGTGTACGCGTTTGCATCAGACAGGTTCTTGAGGAGCAAGCCATGAATGAGTCAGTGATCCAAGTCCAGAATTTTCGAAAAGTTTACGGCGACTTTGTTGCGGTACACGGCATCAGCTTCGAAGTCCAGCGGGGAGAGATTTTCGGCCTGCTCGGTCCTAATGGAGCTGGCAAGACCAGCACGCTGGAAAGCCTGGAAGGCTTGCGCCATCCGGACGGCGGCAGTCTGCGCATCCTGGGCATGGACCCTGCCCGCCAGAGTACCAGCCTCTGGCGGCACATCGGCGTCCAGCTTCAGACCTCCGCCCTTCCCAATACCATGACCGTCTTGGAGGCGATGCAGTTTTTCTGCGCATACCACCGTGTACCGGTCCGCCGGGATCTGCTCGAGCGCCTCGGCCTCGCTGATAAGCTCAACGATCAGTATGCCAGCCTGTCCGCGGGTCAACAGAGGCGCCTGTCTCTGGCACTGGCCATCGCCCATAATCCGCAGGTCTTGTTCCTGGACGAACCCACCGCCGGCCTGGACGTGCCCTCGCGCATCGTCCTGCACGAAGTGATGCGCGAACTTCAGTCCGCCGGGACCACTATTGTCCTGGCCACACACGACATGGCCGAGGCTGAGAAGATGGCCGATCGCGTGGCGATTCTGCTCAAGGGTCGAATTGCCGCCTGTGGTACGCCCAAAGAGATCACCGCAGCCGGGAAAGGTCTGACGCGCATCTCCGTACGCACCGAGAACAATCTTCTGGCCAGGAACGGGGTCGTTTTTCCTGGCGTGCGCCAGCGGGTCTTGGAGGACGAATACGTGATCTACTACAGCGCGGACCCGGGTTCATCGGTGGCAGCCATCATCCGGCACATCGATGCCAGCCACGACACCCTGATCGACCTGCGGGTGGAGCGGCCCAGCCTCGAGGAACGCTTCCTGGAAATCACCCAAACCTACGCTTGACAGAAAAGAGAGATACGATGAACGCCTTCGCCCATCACCTGGCTTACGATTTCCGCACGGGGCTGCGCGATAAGTCCCAGATGTTGATGAATTACCTGTTTCCCCTGGCCTTCTTCGCTATGATGGGCCTGCTGATGACCCAGGTCAACCCGACCTTCAAAGAGACGATCATCCCGGCCATGATGGTCAATGCTTACATGGCTGGCGGTTTGCTCGGTCTGCCCAACCCGCTGGTCGTCTCGCGTGAAGCGGGCGTCTTCCGTAGCTTCCGCATCAATGGCGTGCCCAGTCTGTCCATTCTCACCATCCCCGTGCTGGGCATCAGCCTGCATATGGTGCTGGTATCGGCGGTCATTACTGCAGGGTCGGCGCTCTTCTTTGGCGCCGCCTTCCCGCTCAACTGGGGCTGGTTTGTTTTGATCGGGCTGGTGGCCATCGTTTCCATTTGCGGCATTGGAGCGCTGCTCGGCGTGGTCGCCTCCAACAGCCGTGCCACGGTCTTGCTGGCTCAAATCATTTACATTCCCTCGATGATCCTGGGCGGTCTGATGCTGCCCACCAGCATGCTGCCACCCGCCTTGGGGCGCGTGGCCCTGCTTCTGCCCGCCACCCACATCATCAACGCCTTCCGCGGTCTGGCGCTTGGCCTGCCTCCCTCCTTCAGCACGACTGGATCACTGCTTGTGCTGGCCACCGGCGCAATTCTGAGCTATGCCCTGGCGGCCTATCTCTTCCAATGGGATAACAATGCCCGCCGCACGCACAGCCCGTTTCTGGCTCTGCTGGTCCTGGCGCCTTACCTGGCAGCCATGCTTTTATCAGCCTGATGGGAGCTTCTCGCGAGGGGCGTACGATCGTGCGCCCCTCCCCATATGACGCGGCAGGTGGCGAGGCATCGTGATCGCCAGGAATTCTATCATCGGCATTACGGACAATGGACGCCTCAGCTTTCGTGATCCGCGCTTACGCGCTCAGTAAGACCTACTGTCTGCCAGGCGGCAGATGGGTCGAAGGACTGGCGCCAACCAGCTTCGAAATCCCCTCCGGGGCTTGCCTGGGAGTGGTGGGGGAGGGTGCTGCAGGAAAGACCACCCTGCTGCGACTGCTGGCAGGGCAGGTTCAGCCCACCGGTGGAAAGTTGATTTACGCTGAAGGCTTATCGCCTCAATCCTGCTTTCTGAGCAATTCTGACGAAAATCCTCTGCCGGATGATCCGAAGCCGCATCCACCCTCTGGGCTGCCTACTGAGGCCAGCCAGTCTGAGACGGCCGTCTTCTCCGCCCTGCAAACGGTAGGGGAGGCGTTGCGTCTTCGCCTGGCGCGCGACCTGCTGCGCCCTGAACCCATCCTGCTGCTGGATGATCCACCCGGCCTGAATGAAAACACGGCCCGCGCTATCCGACCCGCTATGGATGCCCACTTAAGAGAACGTGGGACGGCGCTCATCATTGCCACTCGAGATGCCGATGTGGCTCTGATCCTCTGCTCGCGGATTCTGGTGCTACGCGCCGGACACCTCGTCCGCGATGCCTCGGTCAGCGGGCTGATCGGCGGACCGGGTGGCCGGACCCCCTGCCTCATCCGTTTGCGCGGGCATCTGGATGCCCGCCGAATGGATTGGTTCGGCGGCCTGGAGATGCACATCCACGACAGCGATACCATCTTGACCGGCGTGCTTCCCGATGAACACGCCGTTTACGGCATGATCGAACGCGCTCGCGATCTCGGCCTCGCGCTGATCTCCGTCGAAACTGGATGGCGCGCAGCCCGCGCCCAACTAGTGGAATGGATGCGCATCGGGTAAAATATCACTGTGCAGGCAAAAGAGCTCTCCACCGATGCGCTGTTGTACACTGGTGACGCCCTGGCCCTGGTGTTGCTAACCGTGGCAGGTTTCGCCACCCATGGCGAATTGTCCACCGCAGGTACGCGCATGCTGAGCACATACGTGCCTCTGGCAGTTGCATGGGCGCTGACGGCCCCCTGGTTGGGCCTTTACCGCGAGGCAACCGTGCGCGATGCGCGCCAGCTATGGCGGCCGGTGTGGGCAGCCATACTGGCCACACCCCTGGCTGCCCTTCTGCGCAGCCTTTGGCTGGGAGAAGGCATCGTTCTGCCAATTTTCGTGCTCGCTTTGGGCGCCACTACGGCTGGAGTCATGCTTCTCTGGCGGACAGTCTGGCTGCTGGTGAGGCGAAGGTAAAGCCTGAATGGATGAAGCAGCGTTGGTTTCCGCCGCGCAACAAGGCGATCTGGACGCGTTCAACCGCCTGGTGCTGGCTTACCAGGACATGGCCTACAACCTGGCCTATCGCATGTTAAGCGATGAAAATGCTGCCGCCGACGCGACCCAAAACGCCTTCTTATCCGCGTATAAGAACCTGCGTGCTTTCCGCGGGGGCTCATTTAAGGCCTGGCTGCTGCGCACGGTGACCAACGCCTGCTATGACGAGCTGCGTCGGCGTCAGCGTCGGCCCACCACTCCGCTGGAACCCCTCGGCGATGGCGATGAGGAAATCGAAACTCCCACCTGGCTGGCCGATGACGGCCCTTCCCCTGAGGAGGCGGCGGAGCGGGGCGAACTCGAGAGAGCCATCCAACAATGCCTGACCAACCTGCCGGAGGAATTTCGCGCGGTGGTGATCATGGTGGATGTCCAGGGTCTTGATTACAGCGAGGTCTCTGACGCGATCGGAAAACCATTGGGGACGATTAAAAGCCGGCTGGCACGTGGCCGCCTGCGTCTGCGCCATTGTCTCCAGCAATACGGGGAACTTTTACCGTCGGTTTTCCGTCTGGAGGATGAGGCCACGAAATGAATACGCAAATATCTCCTCGGGAATGGGAGGCGATCTCCGCCTATCTGGACGGGCAGCTCTCTGCACAGGAGAAGCAGCGCTTCGAGGAGCGCCTGAAGGTTTCTGCAGAACTGCGCGCCGGCCTGGAAGACATCCAGCGCACGCGCGCACTGCTGCGCAGCCTTCCACAGAAACGCGCACCGCGCAATTTCACTCTTCAACCCGAAGCGATCCCCCGGCACAGGACGGCGCCGCCCCTCTTCTCCATCATGCGCCTGGCTTCGGCGGTGGCAACCTTTTTGTTAGTGGCCGCCTTCGCCGGAGATCTGCTGATCAGCCGCGCGCAGCTCGCCTCCCAGGCTCCGTCCCCGAATTTGCAGACCCAGGCGACACAGGTCGTGTCTGGCGCGCGGGCCAGCGAAGGCAACCCGCCGGTGATTACCTGGGGCACCCCATCCCCCTACGGTGAAGCGGCGACCGGAAAAGGCGGCGGTGGGGGTTATGGCGGAGCGCCCGAAGGCGTCGGAGGAGCTGGGAACGGCAGCCCATATCCTAATACAGGGATCAGCCCAGCGCCAACCGAAGCTACCCCTGCTCTGGCGGCTGCCCCCGCATCGCCAGAACCCAACGCCGCTCAAAAGGTGCAGACTACCGAAACGCCCCAGTCGCTGCAGGCGCTGGCGCCTCAGCAGTCCACCCCAGCGGGTGAACCCGCTGCTCCTGGCCCGGTTTACAACGCCCAGCAGGGCTCCAGCGGGCCGATCCTGGGCATCCGCCCGCCAGAAGAGCGCGGCACCGAGCTGGCCCAGTCCCCAGCCAGTGAGCCCAGCTTACAAGAAAGTCCTCTGCCCGAGCGAGAAACTGTTCGCATCGCCGAAGTCGTCCTGGCCGTCATCGCGCTGGCGACCGCTCTGGCGGCCATCATTCTGCATCGAAGAGCAGCCTCATGATCTCCGAAGTCATTAATTTCTGCCCGCGCTGCGGCGCGGAGGTCGAAATGCTACCTCAATTCGGCGAGCTGCGCCCCACCTGCCCGCGCTGTGGTTGGGTGTATTTTGCCGACCCGAAGGTGGCGGCGGCGGTACTGGTCGAAAAAGACGGGCAGGTGTTGCTTACCCGCCGATTGTATGAGCCTTATCGCGGACGGTGGACGCTTCCGGCCGGCTTTGTCAACGCCGGCGAGGACCCAAAGCGCGCCGCCGAGCGCGAATGCAGGGAAGAAACCGGTCTGGAAGTGCGCATCACCGGGCTGGTGGATGTGATCTCGGGCCGCGAGCACCGTCGCGGCGCGGACATCGTCATCGTCTACCGCGCCGAGATCATCGGCGGCCAATTGCGCCCCGGTGACGACGCAGACCAGGCGGCATTTTTCTCCCGGGACGACCTGCCTCCCCTGGGCTTTCGAGTCACCCGCCAGGTGCTGGGTGTTGCCGGGGAGGAGGAGAGAACCGAAGACCAGGACCTGCCTCCTCACGAACACACGGCCGGGTGAAACACTTTTAAGATAAATCCCCTTGTGAAAATCTGATTAAAACGCTATACTACTATTGCAACTTTTTGCAATAGCAAAAGTTAACCATGTCGGAAATCGCCAACCCTCAACGCATTCGCCAGTTCGGCCACCGGCTGACGCCCCAGCGCCGGGCCATCCTCCGCATTCTGGAACAGGCCCAGGGCCACCTGACGCCGGGCGAGGTATATGACCAGGCCCAATTGGCCATCCCTGGTTTGACCGAGACCACCGTGTACCGGACGCTGGATTTCCTGGCCGACCAGGGGCTCGCGCTGGTCACACAGACGGGCAGCGGTCATCTCGTGTACGAGATTGCCCGCCGCAACCACCATCATCTTATCTGCCGGGTGTGCGGGCGAACCATCGAGATCGACCATTCCATCCTGCAGGAGCTCTACGACCGCTTCGAAGCTCAAACGGGCTTCAAAGTCGATTCCAGCCACCTCACTTTCTTCGGCCGCTGCCCGGACTGTAAAGACAAAGCCATTGACCCAACTGGCGCTAAGCTGGAACCCCGCTAGTACAGGAGACGACCATGCTTTCGATGGATCAATATGCGATGCACATTCCGGATGGCTTCCTCTCCGCGGTCGTGGCCATTCTGTTCTGGATACCTTCGGTGACCGTCCTGGTCGTCGCCCTGCGTCGCGTCTCCGCCGACCTGGGCGAACGTGAAGTGCCCATGATGGGCGTCCTCGCAGCGGCGATCTTTGCCGCACAGATGCTGAATTTCACCGTGGCAGGGGGCACATCCGGCCACCTGATTGGCGCCGCTTTAGCCACGATACTGCTCGGCCCCTGGGCAGCCATCCTGGTGCTGACCTGCGTGATCGGCGTGCAGGCGCTGATCTTTCAGGACGGCGGCCTGCTGGCCATGGGGGCGAACCTGTTCAATATGGCCGTGGTTGGCGTGGCCGTTGCCTATGCGATCTATCGTCTCGTTTCACGGCTGGCCCATGGCCAGAAATGGGGGCTGTTCGTCGGAGGTTTCGCCGCCGCGTGGACTTCAGTGGTGGTGGCCGCTTTGGCCGCCGCATTGGAGCTGGCCCTCTCGGGAACCTCACCGGCCAACGTCGCCATCCCCGCCATGGGCGGCATCCACATGCTGATCGGCATTGGCGAAGGCCTGATCACCGTCGGAGCTTTGGCCTTTCTCTATACTGCCCGGCGTGACCTGCTCAAGCTTGGCGCTCCCCAGCCGGCCGGCAGCCGGGCTATCCTGGTCGGCGGCCTGCTTCTCGCCCTGGCCCTGGCAGTGCTTTCGCCCCTGGCATCCACACATCCAGATGGGCTGATGAGCGTGGCGGAGCGTTATGGCTTCTTATCGTCGGAACAGCCACCGCTGTACACTCTGATTCCGCATTACGCCCTGCCAGGCATCTCGAATCAGGCCCTCTCCACCATTTTAGCCGGGATGATCGGCGCGCTCCTCGTGCTGATCGTCGCCCTGGCGGTGGCGTACTCGCGTCGTTCGCGCCAAACTCGCCCCTGATCCATGCACGTCCACTTTCTGGATCCTTACCGCCCGCGCAGCAGTCCGATCCACACACTTGACGCGCGCATCAAGCTGATCCTGGCTGGCGCATTCATCCTGACTGCGGCGCTGGCGCCTAACGGCGCCTGGCCGCTGTATGTGCTGCTTTTTGCCCTGGTCTACTCCGCTGAGCTGATTTCAGATTTGGGTCCATTCTACGTGCTTCGGCGCGCTGTGCTGGCGCTGCCCTTCGTTTTGGCCGCCCTACCCCTGATCTTCACCGCACCAGGGCCGCGTCTGTATCTACTTCACCTGGGAGCAATCAGCATACCACTCTCAGAAGCGGGTGTGGTTCGTTTCCTGTCGGTTTCCCTCAAATCGTGGCTCTCGGTGCAAGCCGCTATCCTCCTATCAGCCTGCACCTCTTTTCCCGATTTGCTGGTCGCTATGCGCGCTTTGCGCGTCCCACGCCTTCTGGTGGCAATTATCGGGCTGATGTGGCGTTACCTGTTCGTGTTGGCAGACGAGGCCCTGCGTCTGCTGCGCGCGCGGGAAGCACGCAGCGGTGATAGCGGCGATCCGCGCCTTAAGGCGGGCGGTACGCTCACCTGGCGGGCGCGCGTTGCCGGCGGTATGGCCGGCAGCCTGTTCCTGCGCGCCTTCGAGCGTTCTGATCGCATTTACGCCGCCATGGTGGCGCGCGGATATGACGGCGAACCACGCAGTCTTTCTGTGCCCCAGGCGCCGCCGGTTCAATGGGCTCTATTGGCAGCCGCTTTGCTCCTGTTGGCAGCGCTGTTGGCGCTCGCTCTTTTATTCTGGGCCTGAGGATGGGCGCCATAGACCCCGCAGTCGAGATCGAGCACCTCTCCTTTAGCTACTCCGACGGCACCCGGGCGTTGGACGATGTTTGTCTGCGTGTGGCGCAGGGTGAAAAGGTGGCGCTGGTCGGCCCGAACGGCGCGGGTAAATCCACGTTGCTGCTTCACTTCAACGGCATCTTGCGCGGGCAGGGCAAGGTAGCAATCAATGGGCTGGAGGTTAATGAGAAAAACCTTGGCCGCATCCGGGCGCTCGTTGGTCTGGTCTTCCAGTCGCCCGAGGATCAGCTTTTCTCCCCCACCGTTTTCGACGACGTGGCCTTTGGCCCGATTTACCAGGGGCTTTCTGAGGCCGTCGTACACCAGCGGGTGACAGAGGCGCTGAGAGCTGTTCATATGGAGAATTGCGAAACGCGTGTTTCCCATCACCTCAGCCTGGGAGAGAAGAAGCGCATCGCCATCGCCACGGTGCTCTCCATGCGTCCCGCCATCCTCGTACTGGATGAGCCCACCGCCGGCCTCGATCCGCGCGCCCGGCGCGACTTGATCAACCTGCTGCGCGAGCTTCCCCAGACCATGCTGGCGGCTACCCACGATATGGGCCTGGTGCACGAGCTTCTCCCCCGCACCGTTGTGATGGATGGCGGGCGCATCGTGGCCGATAAGCCAACCCTCGATGTCCTCGCCGACGCTGCCCTGCTCGAAGCTCACGGGTTGGAAAGGCCATATGCGTAGTCGGGCGCGACGCAGCCGCTACGCGCCCGCGGGCCTCAACACCATTCTCTCCACCGCCGCCGCCTCGACCTCCTCGCGCCGATAGAGCATCGGGTGGTATTCCCCGTTGAACCAATCCTCGATCTGGTCATCATAGTGCCGGCTTGCAGTGTGGCCCGAATTGCCGGGCGCCAGAACGCCCAGGCAGTGATCCAGATCCGCCAGATCGGCGATGAAACGGAAGGGCGGGCCAACCAGAGCGCGCCAGTCGCGGGTGGCCAGCAGCAGGGATCCTGCCCAAATGGTGGACGAATCGCCCCCCATCGGGTACGGGCCGCGGTCGAAGATGGCTTTCAAGGCCGGCATTTCATCCAAATAATGAGCGAAGATCAACCGGTGGAGCCGCCCCCACGCCCAGCCGCGCGGATCGGGTCCCAGTTCCCGGCTGAGAAATTCGCCCGCCTCTGCGAGAGCCGCCCGTGCGACCTCCCTCACCGGTTCGCCGGTCAGCTCTTGCCAGCGTCCGTCTGGCTCTTCCAGGGCTGCAAGGGCCCACGAAATGCCTTTTTCGGAAAACAGGCTTCCACCCGCCAGCCCAGGCGTAGGTCCGATGCCCATGTAGCGTTCGGTCCATTCGCCCAGCCGGCCGTTCAGACTCCGGCGGATGAAGGCGCGCAGAAAGACCTCATAAACGGCCGCTTGCGGCGAATCAGGGTTCAGGTTTCCATCCCATCCCTTGAGCAGCGAGACCAGCTCTTTGGTTTGCGGATCGCCGTCAGCCAAACGAACGAGCGCGGCCGCAATCTCCCGCGCAGCCGGAGAAACCTGGTCGAGCTGCATACGGCGCATATAGGCCGTATCCACCCGCGGCTGCCCTTGCAAAAGCTCCACGATGCGTTGCGCCCTGCTCGCGTTGCAATAATCCCTTCCCAGAGCGTCACGAAGCTCTCTACCTGTGATGCGGTTGTTGGCCGTGACAATATAGCCACGGGATGGATTAAACAGCGAAGGCAGCTCTTCGAAAGGCACAAGACCCCGCCACTCGTATTCCCCCGACCAGCCCGGCACGGGCACACTGCCATCCCCGCGGCTGCGCAGAGGAACCCGACCGATTAACTGATAGGCGATGTTGCCTTTGATGTCGGCGCAGACCGCATTCTGCACTGGCCCGCTCCAATCGCTCACCGCCTGGCGGAACTCGTGGCAATCCCTGGCGCGCAAGATTGCCAGCACAGAATGGACCGGCTCACCCGGCTCCAGATCCGTCCAGCGCAGCGCCAGCGCCTGGCCGTCGGCCAGATCGGGTGCAAGGTCGGTGATGAGCGGGCCGTGATGGGTGATGACCACTTCGACGCTCTCGGTGCGGCCGCCTCTGACCCGCACCTCTTCATGCAGGACTTCGGCGTTGCGCCACTCGCCGCAAAACAGGTATTGAACCTGCCCATCTCCTCCACGTCTGACGCGCTCGACATACACATCCTGGATGTCGGCAAAGCCATTGGTGAAACCCCAGGCTATTTTGCCGTTGTGACCGGCCACCAGGCCGGGTACCCCAGGGAAGCTCACCCCGGTAGCATTTATCTCGTCCGCACACAAATGGTTCTCGAACCATATAGCCGGTGCGCTCAGACTGAGGTGCATGTCGTTGGCGAATATGGGCTTGCCGGAAGCGCTGCGCTGCCCCGAGACCACCCACGCGTTGCTGCCCAGACCGCCATCGCTGCCTGGGGCGGTGAACGGCCGGGCCGCTCCTGCCTTTTGCCAGGCCTGGAGCGCAAGACGCTCGTTGACCAGTCCGACCAGCTTCTCCACTGCGGAGGCCAGGAAAGACGGCGCAGCCCCGTCCTCGCCCAGGACCGTCGGCCAGTCGGAAGGGTCAGGCGGCTCCAGGTAGCTTTCCAGAACCAGGCCCAGGCGTTCGATCAAACGCGCGCGTAAGAGTTCGCTTTCCCAATTGACCGCCAGGGACCAGGCGATCATCTTGGCCCACGCCAACGAATCGGCCGGCGACCAGGCTTCCGGCGAATATCTCAGCAGGGAAAATTCCACTGGCAGAGGACCGGCAGCGATGAAGGCGTTGACTCCACGCGCATAAGCTTCCATGCAGGCGCGCGACTCGTCGGTCAGATTCGCCGCCTCCCGCTCGGCGGTACGGCGCAGTCCCAGCGTGCGCACCCAGCGATCCACCGGCGCGGCCGCCTCCCCCAAAACTTCCGACAGGCGGCCCGATGCAGCCCTCCGCTGAAAATCCATCTGCCAGAGGCGCTCCTGAGCGTGGACGAAGCCCTGCGCCAAAAACAAATCCTCGCTGCCATGAGCGTAAATGTGCGCAACGCCCCATTCGTCGCGCAGCACCTCGACCGGAGCCTTGAGCCCGGCTATCTCCAGATTACCCTGTGTGCGGGGCAACCGCCGGCGGCTTTGCCATGCCAGCCAGCCCCTGATCCCTCTCTCGAACAAAGAACCGATATGTGGCTTCGTTTCACTCTTGGTCGGCATACGAATTGCCTCTGCATCTCGACGCGATGGTCGTTGGGAAACATCACACTTTCATATGTTGGGCCACAATGTCGAAGCACAGGCGGGTTGGTTCCACCCCGGCTTCGTGAAACATACCCACACAAGTGGATGCTTCCTCGGTTTTCCTGGCTTCCTCGTAGGCTTCCCGGCTGCGCCAGATCGAAACAATCTGCCATTGGTTTGGGTCGGTTTCACTCTGCACGAGAAAAGTCTGTATGAGTTGCCGTGGAATCGACCGTATGCCTCTGCGGTAAGCCGTTTCCAGGTCGGTCCATCTTTCGGGAGAGACGCGCCCAATCAGGATGGTCATGATCATGGCGAACCTCCTCTCGAGATAACCGTGCCATCACTCACTGCAGATGGGAGGGTGATTCCTCACGCGTGCTTGTGCACACCGGCCGCCATGCCGCACGCTCACCGGGGTCGATGTATCTTGGCTAATTAAATTATAGTGGCTGAATGTTAGAATACAATATAAATAATCACCAAACGGTGCTTTTGGCGCACATTCCAGGACATGACGATTTTAGAAGCCGCTACCGCACCCGCGGAACCTGGATGGTCATCGAACGATCCACCTGATCGTTGAGAATCATGCGTCCAAGCTCCTCGCCGTAGGCTGCCAGCTCGGGAATCTTGCTGGAGTCGTCCATTTGGATGTCCTGGCGTAGGTCCACCTGGAAGCGGCGGAAATCCAGCTCCGGGAAGAAAGTCCGCACCAGATACACCTGCTGATCATCGGCGGACTGGAGAAAGGCGCCGAGGACCGGCTCGATCCATTGCCAGGCGTGGAAACGGACGGTGTCCTCCGGCTTCAGGTGAGTGGGCACCCGCCCGGTGCCCAAACTGATCAGGGTCGTCTCGGTCGGACTCCAACCCAGGCAGTAAACCGCCTCGTAGGCCGTCAGGTAGCAGGGATTCGCGTAGGAGCCCACGCCGCCGTCTACGTAGCGGCCCTCGAATACGGGGAAAAAGGTGGGCACCGTGCTGGAAGCCATCACCGCCTTATATACCGGCCAGTCTTTGTATTCATCCTTCCAGGGTTTGACGAAGCGCGTATGGTTGTCCACCAGGTCGAAAGTGGTGATGACCACATCGGTGCGTGGATCAGCCTTCCACAGATCGCCCATGGTAATTGGGCCGATTTGGGCCAGAAGCGCCTCTTTCAAAGGCTCAGACTCGTAACGGTAGCGGGTGAGGGGAAACAACACCGTGCGCCAGCTCTTGCGAAAAATCGAAGGGCCCATCTGGACGTAAAGATCGAACATCTGGGCGGCGGTCAAACCGGCGGCGGCGCCGGCGGCGACGATCGCTCCGGTCGAGGTGCCGCCGGTGAGACGGAAAATCGCATGCACCGGCCGGCCCAGCTCCTCTTCCAGCATGCTGAGTGCGCGCGTCACCATTACCCCGCGAATGCCGCCGCCGTCTACAGCCAGAGCCACGTTCTTGCGAAATGGCTTCATGGCAACCTCCCCCCTTTGACTGATGACGTGAGTGCTTCTGAAGTGAAGGCCGAAATCAGCCCTCCCCCGACGAGAGGCGCATTTCGGCCTTCACTCCCTATCAATCTGATTTGACGTAATCGATCTTTCCGCTAATGATGGCGTTCTTGACCTCGGCGATGGCCTTGGTCACCTGGATGCCGCGTGGGCATGTCTCGGTGCAGTTGAATACCGTGCGGCAGCGCCACACGCCATTGAACTCGTTCAAGATGCGCAAGCGTTGCTCTCCGGCGCGGTCGCGGCTGTCGAAGATAAAGCGGTGAGCGTTCACAATGGCTGCCGGCCCGACATATTCGTTGTTCGACCAGTAGGATGGACAGGAGGAGGTGCATGCGGCGCACAGGATGCATTTGGTGGTGTCGTCGAAGCGTTCACGCTCCTCCGGGCTCTGCAGCCGCTCTTTACCGTCCGCAGGCAGCGGGTCGTCATTCACCAGATAAGGCATGATATTCCGATAATGCTTGAGGAACGGCTCGAGGTCGACCACCAGATCCTTGATCACCCGGAATGCCAGCAGCGGTTCCACAGTAACGGTGCCATCGTTCAGTTTCAAATCGTGCACCAATACCTTGCAGGCCAGGTGGTTCCTGCCGTTGATGCGCATGGCGTCCGATCCGCACACCCCGTGGGCGCAGGAGCGGCGAAAAGTGAGCGTGCCGTCCATATACCCCTTGATATGCTCGAGGAGGTCGAGGATGCGGTCTTCGGGCGCTGCATCCACCGTAAAGGTGTCGTAGTGCGGCTTTTGGTCTACTTCGGGGTTGAAACGGAAAACGCGCATTTTGATCTGCATGCGGGCCGTCCCTCCTAATAAACGCGTTCCTTCGGCTGATACTTGGTAATCACTACCGGCTTATAACCCAGGCGGATTTTGCCATCCTCCATCCAGGCCAGGGTGTGACGCAGCCAGTTCACATCGTCACGCTTGGGAAAGTCCTCGCGTGCGTGGGCGCCGCGGCTCTCTGTGCGGTTCAACGCGGAGATGGCCGTCACCTCAGCCAGATCGAGCAAATTGCCCAGCTCCCAGGTCGTCAGCAGTTCGGTGTTGTATATCTTGCCGCGGTCGGTGATGCGCACGCGCTTATAGCGCTCCTTGAGCTCCTTGATCTTATCCACCGCGTCCTCCAGGCCTTCTCCTGTGCGGAAGACACCCACTTTATCGAACATCTCGGTCTTCATTTCGTGCCCGATTTGAGCGGCCTTTTCATCGCCGTTGTTGTTGAGTAGTCTGTCGATTTGATCGCGGGCGCCTTCAGTGGGGTCGGCAGGCAGTGTTTGAAAAGCGGCTTCGCGCGCGTAATTGGCGGCATCGATTCCTGCGTGTTTACCGAAAACGATCAAATCCACCAGCGAATTGGTGCCCAGGCGATTGGCGCCATGCACCGAGACGCAGGCGCACTCCCCGGCGGCGTAAAGGCCGGGCAGCACGGTGTTGTTCTCATCAATGACCACACGCCCATATTTATCAGTCGGGATGCCGCCCATGGCATAGTGGGCGGTTGGCTGCACCGGCATGGGCTGCTTCACCGGGTCGACGCCGAGGTACGTCTTGCAAAAGTCGACGATGTCAGGTACTTTGCTCAGGATCTCATCGCCTGTGACGCGGTAAGGCGAGCCGTCCGGTCGCGTGCGCCCGTCGATCTCGGCGTACTTGTTGACCGTCTCCGGACGTACGTCCAGGTAAAGGAAATTCTTCCCATTGATCCCGCGCCCCTCTTTCATTTCGAGATACATGGCCCGGCTGACCACATCGCGCGAGGCCAGGTCCTTCACATGCGGGGCGTAACGCTCCATGAAGCGCTCACCCTTGCCGTTGATCAGCACGCCGCCTTCGCCGCGCACCGCCTCGGTGATCAGGATGCCCAACCGATAGACGCCCGTCGGGTGAAATTGGAAGAATTCCATGTCTTCGAGCGGGATTCCATGCCGCAAGCACAGGGCCACCCCATCGCCGGTAAAAGCATAGGCGTTTGAGGTAATCTCCCAGATACGACCGAAGCCCCCGGTGGCCAGAATCACCGCCTTGGCGTGGAAGACATGCAGCTCGCCTGTGGCAATCTCCAGGGCCACCACGCCGGCTGTCGCCCCATTGACCAGCAACAGGTCGAGCACCTGGAATTCGTCGAAAAATTTGGTCTCGTTCTTGATGCACTGCTGATACAGGGTCTGCAGGATCATGTGACCGGTGCGATCGGCGGCGTAGCAGGCCCGGCGGACCGGTTTACCCGTGACGTTATTGGTATGCCCGCCGAAGGGGCGCTGATCGATCCGGCCATCCGGTGTGCGCGAGAAGGGAAAGCCCATGTGTTCGAGGTCGTAAATGGATTGGACAGCCTCGTTGCACATGAACTCGATCGCATCCTGGTCGCCGAGGTAATCACTGCCTTTCACGGTATCGAAGGTGTGCCACTCGGCGTGATCCTCCTCGATATTGCCCAGGGCTGCACCGATGCCGCCCTGCGCCGCTCCAGTATGAGAGCGCATAGGGTACAGCTTGGAGACGACCGCCGTTTTCGCGCCGCGCGAGGCATAAAGAGCCGCCATCAACCCGGCGCCGCCCCCACCGACGATCACAACATCGAACTGGTGTGTCTGGGTCATTACCTCACTCCCAATTTATATTGTGGTTCATATTGAAGGCGAATCCCGGCTATCGCACGCCGCCGATGATCGCCGTCCCGCCGATGGCGGTGATCACCGCCCAAACGATGAAGATGATCCATCCGAAGGTCTGCCGTGCGCGCAGGGCGGGGAACCAATCAGCCAGCACCTGGCGCAGCCCGTTCATGCCGTGGGCAAAGGTGAACGCTAATAGCAGCACATCGTATACCCGCCAGAACAGGGTCGCCCAACGTAAGGCGACATAATTGAGGTCGATGCGGTACACTCCCACCAGCACGTCCTGGATGAGGACATGCCCCCATGCCAGCGGTATTAAAAGGATCGCACTGTAACGCATCCACTTCCATGCCACCGATTCGTAATTTTGCCGGACAGCTACGCGTCTTTCCCTGACCGTCGTCGTGGTCGTCGTCATGCCTCGCCTCCCGTTATAGCGCCAGACCGAAATTGTTTTGCAGGATGTGCAGCAACATGATCACGGCTGCGGGGATGAAAAGCACCAGCGAAATCCCCAGCGTCCAGCGCGCCGAGGCGCGTTCATCGGGGATGTTCCAATACTTAGGCCAAAACATGTCGAAGGCGGCGATGCGCAGGCCGTTTACGCCATGAAAGATCACACAGAATACCAGCACGATCTCGCCCAGGCCAAACCAGGTGTTGCGATATAGGGCGATGGCGTGATCGTACAGGCTAGGGAAGAAATATACGGTTGAGGTATCGAGGATGTGGATGGTGAGGAATAACAGCGTGCCTAATCCGGTGAAGCGGTGTAACAGATAATTGACTTGCCCTTCACGGCCGCGGTAGGTCACATAGCCGGTGGCAGTGGTCCTTAAATTAGCCATAAACGACCTCCTTAGGTATCTCGGACGGCTAAAATTTTAGCACCATTTTATCGACAAAGCCACTCAAAAAGGGATAATAACTGCTGTCTTTCCTTTTCCGCTGCTTTCAGACATGGTAAGATAAACCTGTCGCCGGATGCACATCTGACCTGTCTGCCGATATCGCGGCACCTTCTGGAGGGAATCAATGCGTAGGCTGTTGGCGCTGATCATCATCGGGTTGCTGGCGTTTATGCCCCAGGCCGTCCTGGCCCAGAACGACCTCACCCTCGACCATGTCGAAGTCGACCTCTGGCCAGAATATGACCGCCCTGCCATGTTGGTGATCTATCAGCTTTTCTTGCCCTCGAGCACTAATCTGCCTGTCAACCTGACAGTACAGATCCCTTCCTCGGTAGGGGACCCAACCGTGGCGGTCAGGGAGGCGGATGGAATGCTCTACACGATGACGTTTACCCGCACGGTAAAAGGCGACACCGCCGAAATCAATTTCACCGCTACCAGCCTGGAAGCGCGCGTCGAATATTACGATACCAGCCTGATCGGAAAAACCCCCCACCGCAGTTATACCTTCACCTGGCAGGAGAACTATCCCGTCAACTCGCTGACCATTCAAGTTCAGCAACCCGTTGATGCCACCAACCTGACCATCCTTCCGAGCCTTGGCACCGCCATCCCCGGCGAAGGCGGCTTGTATTATTACACCTCCATGGTCGGTTCCGTGCCGGCTGGCAACGCCTTTTCGGTGAAAGTCGATTACGACAAATCGAGCTCACGACTGAGCGCCGAGACGATCAACGTGCAACCGAGCGGTCCCATTGATGAAAGCACTTCTGGTCGCATCACCCTAACCGCCGTATTGCCCTGGGTGTTGGGCGGGTTGGGTCTGCTGCTCATCGTCGGCGGATGGTGGGCGTTCAGACGCAGCACACATTTGCCCGGCGACCTCCAAGGCAGGCGGCGCCACGTTGCCAAATCCCAGAACCCCCCTCTTGCGGCCGACGAGGCAGGCGGCGCGCTCTATTGCCACCAGTGCGGCAAGCGCGCCGAACCGGGCGATTTGTTCTGCCGCGCCTGTGGAACCCGCCTACATCAGCCGGATGAATAAAAAAGCCACCTAATGGTGGCCGGGTCAGGTCGTTTTCCCCGCTCTATTTGGCGTCAACTATTGGTGATTTCCGCTGGAGAAAAGTGCGCGTGGAGGATCTTCCACGCGTCATCGATTTTTAGAAACAGGAAGCTCATCTGGCGAGTTTCACTGCGATCCTTCTGAACGGTTTCCCTCAAGCAAACGCTGTATCCTACTGAAGGGGTAAATAGATAAATGCCAGCCGGGCAGAGGCGCATGTTCGATCCGGCTGCCAATGGTTCGATGTCGACGATGTCAGAACTGCCTGTCGCGCCATCCTCTCCAGAAGGCCCCTCCCTCAGAAATAAACTTTCCATCAGATCATGATCGGAGCTCTTGATCGCCCGCTCGAATTCAGCGAGAACCCCTAACATACGCTGCTTTTCAACCGTCTCGTCCATGTTGGCCTCTCATTTTGTATTCCCTGCTCGGGTATCCTTTCCAGTTCGGCAGGTAGACGGCCCCCCTCGACAACCCGCACCCTCCCTTCCCTGATCGTGACCACCGTGTCCAGGCAATCTCCGTGCGTATTTCCTGAATTTTGAATAAAACCTCTTGATTTCTGACAATATTGTACAGCAACGGAGGAGGGTTTTCAATCCGTATTTTTGGATCAGTCAAAAAACTTACCGGCTTGCCTCATCGACCGCCTGGACTATATAATATGGTTGCTGCCATTTTCACTCTTCCAGAGTGAGAAATGGTCTTTCAACAAGATGATATCCCCTATGATATGATGAGGAGGTTAACGCATGCAATACCGTCAGTTAGGGCGCACGGGTTGGTCTGTTTCCTCAATCAGCATCGGAACCTGGGCTATGGGGGGCGATTGGGGCAGTGTAGACGACGAGGAATCCATGCGCGCCTTACACCGCGCGCTGGACCTGGGAGTGAACTTCTTTGACACGGCCGATGTCTATGGGGATGGCCGCAGTGAGCGGCTGCTCGCCCGACTTAAGCGCGAAAGCCGCCAGACTTTCTACGTGGCCACCAAAGCCGGCCGTCGGCTGAACCCTCACGTTGCTTCGGGATACAACCGTGCGAATTTGACTGCGTTCGTCGAGCGCAGCCTGAGAAACCTGGAGACCGACGCGATCGATCTGCTTCAGCTCCACTGCCCTCCTAGCGAGGTTTACGACAATCCCGAAGTTTTCGGCATACTCGACGACCTGGTGGCGCAGGGCAAGGTGCGCTACTACGGGGTGAGCGTGGAAAAAATTTCCGAGGCGCTGAAGGCTATCCAGTACCCCAACGTCCAATCAGTACAGATCATCTTCAACATCTTCCGCCAGCGCCCGGCCGAGGAATTCTTCCCCGAGGCAAAACGCCGCAATGTCGGCATCCTTGCGCGCGTTCCGCTGGCCTCTGGCCTGTTGACCGGCAAGATCACCTCGCAGACCCAATTCTCCATGGACGATCACCGCAATTTCAACCGCTATGGAGATTCCTTCGACGTCGGTGAGACGTTTTCGGGCGTGGACCTCGAAGCCGGCCTGCGCGCAGTGGAAGAGCTGCGTCCATTGGTGCCGCAGGGGATGACCATGGCGCAGTTCGCCTTACGCTGGATCCTCATGTTCGAAGAGGTCACCTGCGCCATCCCTGGCGCAAAGACCGTACGCCAGGTGGAAGACAATGTCGCCGCCGCCAACCTTTCTCCACTGAGCGATGAGACCATGGCCCGCGTACGCGCCATCTATGACCGCCACATTCGGCCGCTTGTGCACCACCGCTGGTAGCCTGGCGGAGAATTTTAGGTCCTGTTTTCAAACGGAGGACGGTAGATGAACGCAAAAGAGAGTCGTTGGGGCGCCAATTTGATTATCGGCGTGGTCCTCGTGGCGCTGGGAGCCATTTTCTTGCTGGCGGAGTTGTTGAACGTCAGCCTGGGACGCTTTCTGTGGCCGTTTTTCATCATCATCCCCGGATTGGCTTTCTTCGTCGGCATGGCTTCGGGAGGGAAATCGACTGCGCCATTGGCCATTCCTGGCAGCATCATCACCATGGTCGGTTTGATCCTCCTCTTTCAGAGCGTCACCGGGTTATGGGCGTCGTGGGCCTACGTTTGGACGTTAATCTTCCCCGTCTCCGTTGGAATCGGGCTGTGGATCAGCGGATCATGGATGGGCGATGAAAGCCAGAAACGCGTCGGCCGGGTGATGGCCGGCATCGGGGTGATTCTCTTCATCGTGTTTGGCACCTTCTTCGAACTGGTGCTCGGCATTAGCGGCGCTCGCGGCCGTTTGGTTGGGCGCATTTTCTGGCCACTGGCTCTGATAGCCCTGGGCCTGTACATTTTGCTCGCGCGTGGCGGGCGCCGTCCCGCGGCTCAGCCCCCTTCCGCCCCGCCGGTCGTTGACGTGAAACCAACCCAGCCAACGCCCCCCGCTGGACCGCCTGCCGAACCCCCCGTCGAGCCACCGCCGCAGAACAGCGACATCCCGCCCGCCTCTTGAAATATCCACTTCGCCAGGGCCGGCGTCCTTCGCAAGGCGCCGGTCTCCGTGCTATAATTTGACCCGGCGCCCCAGTAGCTCAACAGGACAGAGCAAGGCACTCCTAACGCTTAGGTTGGGGGTTCGACTCCCCCCTGGGGCACACAACGCAACTGTAACCAAATTGAAACGATTTCCCTATTGCACACGGCGCCAAATTCTGGTAATATAATTACAGGCGAACGCTTGGGTGCCCCCCTCACCCAGGCGTTCGTCACTTTTTGCGCCCGAGAATGGGGGATATTTCTAATACAGGAGGTTTGCTTCGACTTCGGAATCGGGCATAATTGAGCCGAAAGACATATAATATTTCAAAGGAAAACCCACTTTAAGTGGAGTATATGTAAATATTCCACTGTAAGCCACTTGTTCTTCAGGAACGATCCAGAGCCGGCAGGGAGCGGGCGAGAGCCCCATGAATGGTTCCAGGTTTATCTGTCGAATCGAGCTCGATCCCAACCCGCCGCCTGGCGACCAGATCCGATTGAAAGAAATCGTCATCGATAACTCTTAAAAAACCTATGAAAGCCCTCTTCACAGTCCAGCCGACGTTCGGGCATTTCCATGCCATGGTGCCGCTGGCCCAGGCGTTAACCGAGCACGGGCACTGGGTCGCGTTCGCCACCGGGAGGAGCTTCGGTCCTGTGATCCGGCAAGCGGGATTCGCGCACTTCCCTTGCGGGCTGGATTTCGATGGATCAAAGGATATCCTCGAAGCTCTGCCGGAATGGGGATCGATTCAGGCTGCCGCGCCGCCGGATACCGGACTGCAGCAGCTTCATGGCTTCGTCCGCGGGTTGGCGCCCCGGATGGCGACCGATCTGATCTCGCTGGTCGAATCCTGGCGTCCGGACGTCATCGTGCGCGATCCGCTGGAGTTCGGCGGCTACATCGCGGCCGAGCGAGGCGGCCTGCCTCACGCTACCATCCTGTGGGCCACCTACATCTCTGCCAGGGCCCTGTGTCCGCATGCCCTCGAGGAGTTGCGCAGCCAATTCGGCTTGCCGGCAAACCCGGAAAGAGACACGTTGGACCGCTATCTGGCCTTCGACTTCATGCCGCCCTCCTGGACATTCCCCGGCATGCCTTACCCGCCGGTGACGCACCGCTTTGGCGCTACACCATTTGATCTCAGCGGGCCGGATGGGCTCCCGGATTGGATCGAACACATCCCGGATGGGCCAATCGTCTACGCCACCCTGGGCACCACCTTCAACCGTGCAACTGACACTTTCCGCGCTATCCTGGACGCTTTCCGTGAGCTCGATGCCAACCTGCTTCTCACCGTTGGTCGTTGGATGGATCCGGCGGCATTCGGCCGGCAGCCTGATCACATCCGTATCGCGCAGTACATCCCGCAGTCGCTGCTCTTGCCACGCTGCTCTGCGATCATCTTTCACGGCGGGTACAACACGCTGATGTCCGCCCTGTGGCAAGGGCTGCCTGTAGTGGTCATGCCGCAGGGAGGCGGCGACCAGCAGCCTACCGGCTGGCGTTGCGCCAGCCTGGGCATGGGCGTCTTGTTGGAAGACAACCCGCCCGACGCGGAGGCGATCCGTGACGCAGTGCGCGGCGTGCTCGAGCAGCCTGGTTACCGCATGAAGGCGCAGAGTCTCCAGCGCGAGCTCCGTGCGCTGCCGCCGCTGAGTGAGGCGGTCTACCGCCTGGAACGCCTGGCCAGAGAGCGCGTGCCGCAGCTCGTTTAAGATCTCTGCCAATGGACTTTATCAACAAATGGCTGAATTGGCCCTGCCTCTTTATGACCGCTTGGCCTGAATCTCTCTCAACTCCACACCAAATCTATGGACCTCGTCCATCGTGTTATAGTGCGTGGCACCCACGCGCACCATTCCGCCGCTCCCCTCCAGTCCAAGACGCTCGGTGACCGCCTGTGCATAGAAATTTCCATCCCACACGTAAATTCCAGCTTCCCCCAGCCGGCGGGCGATTTCTCGCGGATGGATGCCCTCCAGCGTGAATGAAAAGGTCGGCACGCGTTCAACCACACGCTCTGGATCGGCCAGGCCGTAAAGGCGCAAACCCGGCACCGCCCGCAATTCGGCCAGCAGCGCCCGGCTGAGTTCAAGCTCGTAATTTTGCACGGCCGTCATGGCCTGCTTGAGCAGCAGACGACGTCCTGAATACCGCCCGGTCAGGGCATCATGCTCGTCCTCGCCGTAATTCTTGCCCACCCATTCCAGGTACTCCAGCGCTCCCAGCACGCCAGCGTAACCCTCAAAATTGCCCGTACCCGTCTCGAATTTTCCGGGCGGGTCGTCAGGGGCTGGGCGCACCTTATAGGCGCGCAGCCCATCCAACAGGTCGTAACGCCCATACAGGATACCCACATGCGGCCCAAAGAACTTGTACGCCGAACAAACCAGGAAGTCGCATTCCAGAGCCTGGACATCGATCGGTCCATGCGGGGCATACTGCACCGCATCCACGTAAATCAGCGCGCCGGCTTCGTGCGCCAGTCGCACAATATCCGCCAGCGGATTAATCGTGCCCACGGCGTTGGATGCGTATCCCACCGCCACCAGGCGGGGCTTTTCGGCCAGCGCATCGCGCAGGTCATCCATGTTCAGCGTGCAATCCTCGGGATGGAAATCGACCCAGCGCACCCGGCAGCCGCGATCTTCCGCCGCCAGCACCCATGGCATGATATTCGCGTCGTGGTCCAGGCGGGTGACCACCAGAGTATCCCCGGGTTGGAACGTGCGGACCAACGCCCGGCTGATGTTGAAAGTCAGGCTGGTCATGTTGGGGCCGAAGACGATTTCCTCCGGCCGGGAGGCGTTCAGGAAATCCGCGCAGGCTTCACGGGCTGCCTGAACCAGCGCATCGGAAGCCCGGCTGGTTGGATAGGCCCCACCGTGGTTGGCGTTGCTCTCCACCAGATAGGCGCGCATGCGCTCCAGGCTGGCGCGTGTGATTTGGGTGCCGCCCGGGTTATCCAGGAAGACGGCCGGTCGGCTCAGCGCTGGAAACTGCAGCCGGATTGAGGTCAGGTCAAGACTCATGATATTCCTTTCATTACTGGTTTTGTGATCCCTTTAGCGGGTGAATCGCGCTAGTAAGGAAAAAACCCCAGGCCAGCCTGGGGTTTTTGATCCGAATATGGGGCGATTAATCCGACTCGTCCTCTGACTCATCGCTCTCGAAATCATCGCTTTCAGCGCCGTCTTCCTCAGGATCACGACGCACCCATAGCAACAGCAAGTCGCCATCCTCGGTCTCCAAGGTTCGGGCTGCCATGATGGGCAGCTTTTCCTCGATGCCCAGCTCGTCGCGAAACTCCAGATATACGGTTGAATGTTCTTTCCATGCTCGCCGGCAACGCTCCACCAGCGCCGCGCTGTTGAATGTGCGCAGACGGGTGAGCACCAGCTCGTACGGATTCGGGCCTTCATTCAGGCCAATCGTCCAGCCCTCATGCAGCAGTTCGAAAGTCGGTGGCGGACCTTCGATAATGGTAATCTTATCGTCCATAGCTAACGTTATTCCCTATCGAAGCAAAATGATACCACAAATTTATACGGATACATACGATGATGAAATACATTTAGGGGATCGCGCACGCATTGCCCGATCCGGCCTGCAGGCCGGGATTATTCCTCTTTGGGCGGTGCGGTTGGGCCATAGTCCAGAACTTCGCGCACCTGGGTGTGCTGCTGCGGCGGACCGACAATGCCTTTCTGTTCCAATGTATCGATCATGCGCGCGGCGCGCGAATAGCCAATGCGCAGCCGGCGTTGCAGCATCGAAATCGAAGCGCGCCCTTCGCGCCTCACCAGATCGATCGCCTCGGCCAGCATGGGATCGCGTTCTTCTTCGGCTGCCGCTTCCTCCCACAGGGTGCCTTGCTTGAGCGGCGACCCAGGCTCTTCCCCTTCGAAAGGAGCGGCCGTCTCCGCACCGCCGCCGGTCACCTGTGCGCCCTGCGCTTTCCAAAAAGCCACCGTGCGCTGAATTTCCATATCTGAAACGAAAACCCCCTGCAGCCGGACCGGGGCGGCCGCATCCGGCGCCTGGAACAGCATGTCGCCGCGCCCAAGCAGCCGCTCGGCCCCTGGCTGGTCGAGGATCACCCGGCTGTCCACCCCGGACGCCACCGCAAAGGCAATCCGTGCTGGAAAATTCGCCTTGATCAGTCCGGTGACCACGTCCACAGAAGGGCGTTGAGTGGCGATAATCAGATGCAGTCCGGTCGCGCGCGCGAGTTGCGCCAGGCGAGTGATGGTCCGCTCGGTCTCATCGGGCGCCAGCATCATCAGGTCGGCCAGCTCGTCGATGACGACCACCAGGTACGGCAGGCGCTTCTCCCCGCGGGCGGATGCACGCGCGTTGTAATCATCGATATTGCGGGCGCCGGCGCGCGCAAAACGGTGGTAGCGGGTGTCCATCTCGCGCATCATCAATTGCAGGGCTCCGACTACCTGCTCGGGTTCCACCACCACCGGCCCGTAAAGATGGGGTATACCGTTGTAGCCGGTCAGCTCGACTCGCTTGGGGTCGATCAGTATCAGCTTGAGGTCGTTGGGGGTATTGTTGATCAGCAGGCAGGTGAGGATCGCGTTGACGCACACCGATTTGCCCGATCCTGTGGTGCCAGCGATCAGCAGGTGGGGCATGGCAGCCAGATCGGCGGCTACCGGCCGTCCAGCCACATCCTTGCCGAGGGCAAAGCGCAGCGAGGAACGCAGCTTCTGGAATGCGTCGCTCTCGATCACGTCGCGCAGGGCCACCCGGCTGATTTCGGTGTTGGGCACTTCAATGCCCAGGTAGGCTCGCCCCGGTACGGGCGCTTGAATGCGGATGCGCGGCGCAGCCAGCGCCAGGGCCAGATCGTCAGCCAAAGCCACGATTTTGGACACGCGCACGCGCATACGACCGTTGCGCGTCTCGATGAAGTCCGGTTCGACGCCAAACTGGGTGATGGTTGGCCCGCGGTGAATCTCTACCACGTGCGCAGGCGCGCCGAAGGAGGCCAGCGTTTCCTCGATCAGCCGCCCGCGCTGCTGATCGAAGCTATCGTCGTTAACTGGCGGCAGACCGGATTCCAGAATACTGTCTACGGACGGTAAAACCCATTGGAAGGTCGAACTTTCGTCCTCGCCGTTCGCAGGCATCGGCATCACTGGCAACGGCGCGAATGGGCGTCCGCCGACCACGTCCACCCGTTCGGCTTCCTGCGCAGCAGCTCCCGGCGGCAGGGGGGTGAAATCAGGCGGAAAATCGCTTTCCTGCCCCTCTTCCTCCCGCCTGGAGGTCAGCTTTTCGGTCAGATCTTGGGCGACAGCCTTGATCCGCGCGATGAGAGGCGGCGCCCAGCGGAACAGCTCGGGAATTGAGACATCCAGCGCCAGCGCCAGGCCAATCAGCGCCCAGGCTGCCAGTGCAATGACTCCGCCGGCTGCACCCAGGGTGGCGTTCAACCCGCCGGAGATCAGATAGCCAACGTAACCGCCGCCTGCCCCGCTGGAAGCCAGTTCCACGCTTCCCCCTGCCAGCAGGTGCAGCCAGGCCAGCAGGTTGAGGTACAGCAGTCCAGCGCCGACCAGCCGCTCGATGGAAAGCTGCGGCAGGCTCTCGAGGTTGCGCAATACCATCCAGGCCCCTATCAGCAGCAGCCCCACCGGCAGCGGGTATAATCCCCAGCCCACTCCCTGCGAGAGGGTGCCAACCAGCCAGCCCGTCAGGCTGCCGTGGTTAGCCGAGAGCAGGCTCAAGAGGATGATCAAGCCAACCAGAGCAAGCAGAATGCCGATCAGGTCGAGCTTGCGTTCGGGAGAGAGGCTAGGTCTCAGGGAGCGGCCCGCCGCGCGTCGTTGCGCGCGCGGTGGGGTGTTGCGCATGCGGGCTGCCCGCGTCCCGCCGGCGCGCCGGTTCCCCTTGTTCGGCGCCGTTGTGCGAGTTGATTTTGCGGGTGGATTTTTACGAGCGGCCACGGTGGTTCTTCCGGTTTGAGAGCATGGAATACCTGTTCTGATTATAGCACAGCCGCAGGGGACAGCCTCCTGCGGACAGCTCCCGCCAGCGGAAAGACCAGCCCGGCGAGGTAACCGGCCAGAGGGATGACCATCACCGCCAGGTTGAGGCGCGGCCAATCCCCCAGATCGCGGCGTGCGAACCAGGCCCACATTGCTCCATCGGGGAGGATGGCATAGCTGGCCTGTTCAAGTACCTGGACCTGACCGGTGCGTGCGCGCACAACCTGGAGGGCGCCCGACGGCGGAGGCGGGCCAAAGATATAAGAATAGAAGATTTATTCACTCAACCCATAAGAATTAGAGGCTCATTATGGAAGGGTGTCCCCATCCACCTACGCACCCTGGGGCTTGATCACCCACCTCTGGAAAGGGTCTTTAACTAGGGATGAGTTAGGGTACAATTGAGGCCGTATCCCATCTCCCGGCACAAGGAACGCCCCGGCTTCCCGAAAGGATTGCAATTGTTCGAGATCGTCTTTCTTGGCACCTCGGCCTCCGCCCCCTCAGTGAAACGTGGTCTTTCGGCCCAGGTGGTCAAACACGACGAATACCGCTTTTTAATTGATTGCGGCGAGGGAACCCAACGCCAGATCCTCCAATCTGGCATCGGCTTCAAACACCTCAGCCGCATCCTGGTCACCCACGGCCACCTGGATCATATCCTGGGGCTGGCCGGCCTGCTCTCCACTTTCATGCGCTGGGAGACCATCGATCGGATGGAAATTTACGGCGCGCATTCGGCTCTCGAGCGCATCCGCGACCTGCTCTTCGGCGTGGTGCTCCGCGGGGCCGCCCCACCCATGCCCATCCACCTGCGCGAGATCGGTCCAGGCCCGTTTTTTGAAGGCGAGGATTTTACCATCAGCGCCTTCCCCGTCTCCCACCGCGGGGCGGACAACCTCGGTTTTTTATTCGAGGAGAAAGCTCGCCGCCCATTCCTGCCCGAGGTGGCCGAAGCGCTCGCCATCCCGCCGGGACCCTGGCGGCGCGAGCTGGCGGCCGGACGTCCGGCCGAGCTCCCCGATGGCCGTGTGATCGACCCCGAGCAACTGCTTGGCCCACTCAAGCCCGGCACACGCCTGGCTCACGTGGGGGATGCCGGCGAGATCGACTCACTGGTGTCGGCCGTTCAGGGGGTCGATGCGTTGGTGATCGAAGCCACTTATCTGGAGCAAGAGGCCGACATGGCTCGCCGCTTCGCCCATCTCACCGCCCGACGTGCGGCAGAGCTGGCCCGCCGCGCCAGCGTGCGCCAGCTCATCTTGACCCACATATCGCGCCGCTACCGCGAGAAGGAAGTGCTGGCTGAGGCGCAGGAGACCTTTGCCAACACCGTCGTCGCGCGCGATTTCGACGTCTTCCAGATCAAACGGGAGTAGGCTCGTTGCATGCAACGCGCGCATTCATCGAAATTGGAAAATGATAATCAAAATAATCAAAATTTGACGGCTCCGTCCATTTGTGGTATAGTTGCTTTCACAATTTCATAGCCCCTAACGGCACTCTTATCCAGAGAGGTGGAGGGAACGGCCCAACGAAACCTCGGCAACCCGGACGCAGCGTCCATGGTGCCAATTCCGTCAGATGGATATTCTGGAAGATGAGAGGGCAGCCGCCATCAGGTTCGTTTGCCCCTCATTGCAACCAGTAGGGGCAAATTGATTTAACAACCTTGATGGAGGCAAGCCTTGAATACCACCTTCATGAACTCCGCTCGTTATCTGTTCACCTCCGAATCCGTGACCGAAGGCCACCCGGATAAAATGTGTGATCAGATCAGCGATGCCGTCCTGGACGCCTGTCTGGCTCAGGATCCAAATTCGCGTGTGGCGTGCGAATCGGCCACCAAAACGGGTTTTGTCATTTTGTTGGGGGAAATCACCACCCGCGCCAATCTCAATTTCGATGCGTTAGTGCGTAAAGTCATCACCGACATCGGCTACGACGACAGCGCCAAGGGCTTTGACGGCAATACCTGCGCCGTGCAGGTGGCCATCACCAGGCAGTCCGGCGACATCGCCCTGGGGGTGGACAAGGCCCTTGAGGCCAAAGCCGGCGAAATGTCCGATGCGGAGATCGAAGCCATCGGCGCAGGCGACCAGGGCATGATGTTTGGCTACGCCTGCGACGAGACCCCCACGTTGATGCCGATGCCCATCTACCTGGCTCACAAGCTCACCCGCCGCCTGGCCGATGTGCGCAAGAATGACGGCCTGGGCTGGCTGCGCCCCGACGGGAAATCCCAGGTGACGGTGGAATACCGCTATGGCCGGCCTGTCCGGGTGGATACCGTGCTGATCAGCACCCAGCACGCCCCTGACATCTCCCACTCCGAGATCACCGAGGCGGTCATGGAGAACGTCATCCTGCCCGTGCTACCCGAGGGGATGGTAGACGACAAACTGAAGGTGTTCGTCAATCCCACCGGCCGATTTGTCATCGGCGGGCCGATGGGCGATGCGGGCGTCACCGGCCGTAAGATCATCGTGGACACCTACGGCGGGATGGGTCGCCACGGCGGCGGCGCATTCAGCGGCAAGGACCCCACAAAAGTGGATCGCTCGGGGGCTTACGCCGCGCGCTGGGTAGCCAAAAATATCGTCGCCGCCGGCCTGGCCGAACGCTGCGAGATCCAGTTGGCTTACGCCATCGGCGTGGCCCGGCCGCTGAGCGTCAACGTCGAAACCTTTGGCACCGGCCGCATCGAGGACGAACGCATCGCTGAGATTATCGCCCGCGTGTTCGACCTGCGTCCAGGCGCCATCATCCGCGACCTGGACCTGCGCCGCCCGATCTACCAGAAGACGGCCGCCTATGGCCACTTCGGCCGCGACGACCTGGACCTTACCTGGGAGCACACCAATAAAGTGGAAGCGCTGCGCGAGGCCGCTGGAATTTGAACTCAATCCAGGATGATCGCAAGGCCGGCGACCGGTTTCGCCGGCTTTTTTTATCAGGTCGCCCGCGAGTTGGATGAACAAGGTTCCAATACCCATTCCTTACATAACTGTTAATAGATTCTCTAAGTTCGACTGGTTATAATATTATCAGGTACAGGTAATTATTTATTACCATCAAGTTTTTTACACCTGGCGAAGTAGTCCTCACCTTTCTTGTGGAGGAAGACCCCCTCATGCACGCCGCCCCCGTTCGCCATCTGCCAGGATTTTTTCGCTTTTTCCCGACCGCTGTACTGCTCGCCGCCATCCTTATCGCCCTGGCCCCTGCCGGTCCGGTATTATCCTGCCACAGATATTATGTGTGGCAGGAATCGCCTTCCCCCTATGATGGTTCTTCATGGAATAAGGCTTTCCACACCCTATCCGAGGCATTATCCATGGCCGGACCCAATGACGAAATCTGGGTAGCCAAAGGAGTATATCGCCCCGCCGGATCCGACCGAACGAGCGCTACTTTTCTTCTAAAGACTGGCTTAAGCATCTACGGGGGCTTTGCCGGATTTGAGACCAGCCGGGATCAACGGAATTGGCTGGCCAATCCCACCATTTTGAGCGGCGACATCGGAGTCCCGGGCGATCCCAGCGACAACAGCTACCACGTCGTCAGCAGCCATTTGAACAGCATTGGAACTGCACCGTATATCACCACTCTTTCGGGCTTCATCATCCAAGACGGCAACGCCAACGGCGCGGACATGAATGGCCAGGGCGGCGGCATGGTCATTACCGGTACTGCGCCGGTTTTAGGCCAGCTCGAGTTCCTCAGAAACCAGGCTGTTCAGGGCGGCGGTCTTTATTTGGGAACTGGAACCAAGACGAGCTTCGATCAGGTGATCTTTTACGGCAACCACGCCGAACAGGACGGCGGCGGAATATATGCGAATGGGGCGAATTTATCCCTGACGAATGGGCTGTTCAGTGGGAATTCAGCCGGGAGCCGTGGCGGCGGTTTGATCCAGATGACCGGTCAGGTAAACATGACCAATGTCACTTTCTCCGGCAATTCGGCGGAACACGGCGGCGCGATCGCCCAGATTCCAACCGACCCCAAGCCCTTGCTGAAAAATGCCATTCTTTGGGGCAACCACGCCACCGTTGAGCCATCCGTCTACGATGAAAATAACGGGACAAACCCGAACGAAGCCTCTTACAGCATCATCGAAGGAGGTTTCCCTGGCACGGACATTCTGGATCAGAATCCGATGTTCGTGCGCGCCCCCTCCCCCGGCGGCGATGGCGCGTGGGGCACGACCGATGACGATTATGGCGACCTGCGCTTGCAGATATATTCTCCTGGGATCGATTCGGGCACCGACGTCGATGTCCCGAGAGTGGATTTGGTAGGCATTACCCGTCCCCAGGACGGAAATGGCGACGGAACAGCGGAATACGATATGGGCGCCTACGAAGACGATTGTCCACCGCTGAAAGTCTTTCTGCCGCTGATCACAAAATAGAGCGCCGCCAGAAAATCGCAACCCAACGCTGCCAGGGCCGCACCTCACGGCGCACAGCCATCGCGTTTTGAGGAGCGGTCTTTGGTTTTAACATGGCCATATTTGGCCGCCCCGATGAATGACCAAGCTCACCGCCGGCCGCAGGGATACGATCCTTGAGCAGCCAGGATGATGGCTGGAAGCTTGTTTCTTCGGTTTTTCGAGGGAGTCTGGCAGCAATTATCCTCTGTGACTTCGCCAGGAGAGAGGAGTTATGAGAGCGAGGACCAAGGGGGTAAATGAGTGTGGAGCGGGCATCTTTACCCGTCAATGCCCATTGGACCATGCGGCCGCGGACGCCCGCCTTAAAAGAAATTATTTTTAGCCAGATATTAAGATTATTTTCATGCGAATTTTAAGTTGCCGTTGTAACGTATAGGTGAACGAGTGAGAACAATCTGCTCGAGAGCCGGAGGAGGTTCACGGGATACGGGTAACTCGATAGGCTGGGTAGAGCAAATTGGACACTGGTTTTCTCCTCCCAAGAACATCGGCTGAGGGCTAGCAGCCGATGTTCTCATTTAATCCATGATCGGGCATCGAAATCGTCATCAGCCCTGTGAAGGCTGGTGGGTAGGAGAATTCTGGACGTTATCCGCTATGCGCAAGCCAAGCCACAGCGCCACAAAATAAGCCCCATACGCCAGCGCCTCGGTCAATGATGGATTGCCGTTGTAGCCTAACAACGCCTTCAGCACCAACCCCACCCCCGCTTGATCGTTCAGGATCGGGTTGAGATCCCACACATGCGCAATCACCGGCGGGATCCAGCCCAGCTCATTGAATTCATGCACCCCATGGGCCACCAATCCGGCCGCAAACAGGATCAGCAGCACATTGGTCACCTGAAAGAACAGGTGCAGGTTGAGCCGGCGGGTAGAGGCGAACAAAAAGCCGCCCAATATGATGGCCGATGCCAGGCCCAAAACCGCCCCCAAAAACGTCTGCACCGGGTTGGACGCCAGCCGGGCGGCCAGCAGGAAGAGCGCCAGCTCCACCCCCTCGCGCAGGACGGCCAGGCCGGCCAGCAAGAGGACGGCCATACCTTCGTGGGGTTTGCCCACCGCACGCTTAATGCCGCTTTCGATATTTTGTTTCAGCAGGCGCGATTGGGAGCGCATCCAGAAGATCATCCAGGTGAGCAGCGCGGCGGCCAGAATCATGGCCGCGCCCTCGAACATCAGCTCGGCGTTGCCTTCCAGTTCCGCTCCGCTGACGTTGAGCGCGACCGCCACCAGCAGACTGGCGATTCCCGCCCCTGCCGTGCCAGCCCACGCCCAGGAGCTCAAATCGCCGCGCCCGATCTTGCGCAGGGCACCCAGCACGATACCGATTACGAGGGCAGCTTCCGTGCCCTCTCGTAATGCGAGCAAATAACTTGGGAGCATGATCCTACCTTCAGGATGTTGAATTCATGACGGCTTTCCCCTCTGGCTCAGGCCGCATAGGAGAAACGCCCCGACGAAACGGCCTAATTATAGGTCGATTATCTTAATTGTCAATATTTGTGTGATAAAAATCAAGAAAATTTCTTTCACGTCCCGTCACAAAGAGCATTTACGTTGAAGCAGGCGCTTTTTCCCCCATTGTACGCCTCCCCTGAAGCCCATCTTTGCGCCAGAACGACCGCCGCTCGTTGCGAATCCAACCGCAATGCGGTTTTTTTTTATCTTTCCACCTTCGATCTGCGCTTTCTGATGTCCCCGCGATACGCCGGCACGGTGATGGCGTATATTTTACACAGCCGCGTATCCAGCATGCGGCTGCGGAGGCGCGGGTCAATTTCGTCGAGATCGAGCGCAGAGGTGATGACGGTTGGCAGGCCCGCATTGTAACGGTAATTGAAAAGCTGATACAGCTTCTCGCGCGCCCAGGCGGTGGCCGACTGCGTCCCCAGATCGTCCAGCACCAGGAGCGGGGCCGTGCGCACCTCTTCGAAGCGTTTATCATAGCTTACGTTGCTGGAGGGAGAGAAAGTTGCCCGCAGGTGGTCCAGCAGATCGGGGACGACCACGAAATAGGTCGTCGTGCCTTCGCCGGTCTGATAATTGGCGATGGCCGCCGCCAGGTGAGTTTTGCCGCAGCCATAGCTGCCCTGCAGCACCAGCCAGCCTTTCGGCCTTTCGGCGAAATCGCGCGCCGCCTTGAGCGCTTTTTCCAGACTCCGCAGGTCGTCGGCGGGCAGGTTTTCGTTCGTGCGCAGGCTGAAGCTGCTGAAGGTCTGCTGTTGGTGAAGCCCTAAGGAAGAAAGCTCGGGATGAATCATATCCCCGGCCGGATTGCGGTAATCCGGCGCCTTGATATACACCCGTCGTACGAGCTCCGCATCCTGCAGGCGTGAGCGGATGCGCTCCTCGATCTGCTCCATCGGCAGGTTGGTGGTCACCACCGTGGCAAGCTGGTTGACGTAGCGATAGTTCAAGATTTGGAACAGCTTTTCCTGAGCCCAGGGGGTGGCGTTCTGGGTGCCAAAATCGTCCAGCACCAGAAGCTGAACGGTGCGCAGCTCCTCAAAGCGTTCCTCGAAGGAGTCCTGATCGCTGTCAAACGCGAACCGTAGCCAGTCGAGCAGGTCAGGCACGGTGAGGAAGAAAGTCGGTACACCCAGGCTGACGGCAAAGTTGGCCACCGCGGCCGCCAGGTGGGTCTTGCCGCAGCCGAAGCTCCCCATGAGCAGCAGCCATCCGTTCAGATTTTGAGCGAAATCCTTCGCGCGCAGATAGGCTTGTTCCAGCGTGTCGGCCTGTCCATCCGTCAGACGACCGGGCTGTCCACGCGGCTGGAAGGTCTCGAAGGTCAGATGGCTGAGCGCCTCCAGGTTGCTGAAGCGGTACAGGCGCTGGCCAATGGTCTGCCCGACCGCCGCCTGGCGGCACGAGCAGATGCGCATTTTGCCGAAATCGGGGTGGTCGATGGGCAAATCCTGACGCAAATAACCCAGACCGTGGCAGTAGGGGCAGTCTGGATCGCCAAGCAGGTAGCGGCGGCGCGGATCAGTGCTCGACGAAGTCGGCGTACTTTCCCTTGACATATTTGTGGCGATCTTCCTCAGTGTCTCGTCGATCTTTGGCATCGCGTCCTTCCTTTTTCCAGGAGCTCAGGATGGCTTCCACGTAACGCCAGCGCCGCACATTGTTCTCCACGGCGATACGCACCGCCTCTTGGATCCACTCGAGTGGGTAGGTCGCCTCGGCCTCGCGCAGCACATCGGCGATCAGCGGGGTCAGCGGACCGATGTTCTCCTCATAAAGGCGGAAGACGTTCGGCCGCTCCATGTCGAGAGCGATCGGCTGACGGGTATCGCCGGTGGGCTTCCACTCGCCCTTCTCGATGGCGCGCAAGGCGGCGCGGCCGCGCTCCGAGTTGAGGAAAAACAGGCGCACGGGTTGGTCATCTACCGCGACCTCGGCGCACAGCAGCGTCCCGCGCGCGACCGCGCGTTCTAAAGCCCGCTTCAAAGCGGCCGCTTGATCCCCATCCGGCGAGGCCAGCCCAGACAGGAAACGTTCATCGGCAGCCACATCCTCGCTGCGCAGGTAGCGGAAGCCGCCCTCGAGCTGGTTGACGAACCACAGGGCGTAAAGGGTAACCTTCAATTCGTTCAAGTCATCGATCTGCGGCAGCAGTTCGGTGAACAAGGATTCCGGCAGCGGAACGCTTCTGATCTTGTCCTCTTTGAAGCCCTCAAATTTACCGCCCATCTCCTTTGCCCTCTACCTCAAAACGAAGGATTACTTTGTCGTGGCCGCATTCTCGAAGCGGGCCAGGTTGCTGAGGAACACCAGCTCGATGCCCGGGTGGGTGGGACCGTTGCGGTGCTTGGCCACGATGATCTCGGCCACATTCTGGCGTGGGCTGTCCTTTTCCAGCATGTCAGGCCGGTGGATGAACATGACAATATCCGCATCCTGCTCCAGGCTGCCGGATTCGCGCAGGTCGGACAGCACCGGCCGCTTATCGGCGCGCTGCTCAACAGCCCGCGATAGCTGCGCCGCGGCCAGCACCGGCACGTTCAACTCGCGCGCCAGCACCTTCAGGTTGCGCGAGATGTACGAAACCTCCTGCACGCGGTTGTCGGTGCGCACGTCGCCGCTCATCAACTGGATATAGTCCACGATCACCAGGTCCAGCTCGTATTCCAGCGCCAGCCGGCGGCACTTGGTGCGCAATTGCAGCGGGGTGATGGCAGGCGTGTCATCCAAATAGATGTGCGTATCGCTCAGCACCTCGATGGCGTGGGTGAAAATCGGCCATTCGTCGTCGTTCAGCTTGCCCGTCCGCAGACGTTGGGTGTCGATGCCTGTCTCCTGGGCGATCAACCGCTGGACGAGCTGCTCGTTGGACATTTCCAGCGAGAAGATGGCCACGTGTTTCTTGTGCTTCTGGGCGGCATTCTTGGCCACCGAAAGGAGAAAACCGGTCTTGCCCGAACCGGGACGCCCGGCGATGATCAACAGGTCGGACTTTTGCAGACCGCCCAGCAGGCGGTCAATATCGATCAGCCCTGTGGGAACACCGTAAATCTCGTCGGTGCGCTGGGAAAGCTGATCGATGCGGTCGTAGTACTCGCTCAGCACCTGCTGGATAGGCTCCACATCCCGCCGCAGGCGCCGTTCACCCACACCAAAGATGGCTTTCTCGGCTTCGTCCATCACCGTTACCCATCAGGCTCCACTCGCCCACACCTTCTGAAGAATAATCGGTATCGTACAGATCGGGCAGGCCAAAGAGGTGCCCGACCTCGTGGGCGAAGACGCCGACGGTCATATCATTGGGTGAGTACCAATATTCCGGCTCTGTCGAATATGGATAGACGGTTTTCCCATCCACGGATAGTCGCGTATTTGTCACCCATTGATGGGACCAAATCTCATTCAAGCAACCATAACCATATTCAGCCCCGCAGCCCGCGTGGATCACAATCAATCCATCGACGACGCCATCGCCGTCGTTGTCGTATTTCGAAAAATCAACCTTGGGATCTGCCAGCGCGACGGCATCCTCTACCATCTTCTGGGCATTTTCGGGATAATTTCCAACTCCATTATATACGCCAACATAATACGTAAGTGTTTGAGGCAGGCGCAGCCAACCGATGCTGCTTGGCATGTTTTCGGTAGTTAGGGTCAGGTTGCCATAGGAGACGGTTTCGTAGTAATTCCTCAAAGTGCCAAAGCTGTCGCCAAACAACAGGTTGTCAAAGAAAGACGGGGATGTCGCTGCCGGCTTATCGGGGAAATCCACCAGCAGCGCCAATACCTTGAACGTCCCGCTCAGATGCTGCGGCGCTTTTACCGGTTGGTCGATGCCCTGGCTGCGCTTAAGCGTCAGCGAACTCACCGCTTCCGGCAGACTGGCTTTGCCCTCCTTCGCCATCTCGATCAGGCGCGGATGCGGGGGCATTAATTCGGGAAGCGTAGATTGTTTTACAAAATTTCCGTTGCCATTCCAGGAGATATTCAGCCCGATCACCAGAAAGATCGCCAATATCGAAATTGTGCGGGCAATCGAGACTTTCTTCACTCTGAACCCACGTTTACGCAGAAAATGAAAGTTTAATCAAATAGGACGATCCTCAATCCAGTCTGAGGGATACTGCATAGATCATGCCAGTTTTTCTATAAGGGTTGGTGCAGGCATGCCTAAATGGATTCCCGCCCTTATAAGTCCCGCGATGAAGTGTCAGGCTCCGTTCATTTCATTAAACGCAGCAACGACGCAAAAGAGCCGGTAGAAATTTGACCGGCTCTTTTTACCTGATCCGGATAATTCAACATTAAACTCACAACCCCAGATAGGCCGCCTTCACCCGCGGATTCTCACTCACTTCTTTGGCCGTGCCGGAAAGGACGATGCGCCCGGTCTCCAGCACGTAAGCGCGGTTTGCGACCGACAACGCCATCTGGGCGTTCTGCTCGACCAGCAGGATGCTGGTGCCCTGCGCGTTAATCTCCTGAATGATGCGGAAGATCTCCTCCACCAGGATCGGGCTCAGGCCCATGGAAGGCTCGTCCAGCAGCAGCAGCGTTGGGCGGCTCATCAGCCCTCGGCCGGTGGCCAGCATCTGCTGCTCGCCGCCCGAAAGCGTACCCCCGAGCTGGTTGAGGCGTTCCTTCAGGCGCGGGAAGCTCTGGAAGACGCGCTGCATGGACTGTTCGATCTCGGCCGGGTCTTTGCGAGTATAGGCGCCCATCATCAGATTCTCGCGGACGGTCAGCGGTGCGAATATCTTGCGCCCTTCGGGCACCTGGCTGATGCCCAACAACACAATCTGGTCGGCCGACAGCAGGCTGATTTCGCTGCCGTGAAAGCGAATCGAGCCTTGCCGCGGGCGGATCAGCCCCGATATGGTGCGCAGCGTTGTGGATTTCCCTGCCCCATTTGCACCGATCAGGGTGACGATCTCCCCTTCCTCGACGTTGAAAGAGATGCCCTGCAAGGCATGGATCGCGCCGTAATAAACGTGTAAATTTTCTACTTCAAGCAACATTGGCGGCTCCCTTACCCAGGTAAGCTTCGATGACGCGCTGGTTCTCCGAGATTTCCTTTGGACTGCCCCGCGCGATCACCTCACCGAAATCCATCACCGTGATCCATTCGCAGATGCCCATCACCACGCGCATCTGGTGCTCGATGAGCAGGATGGTCAGGTTGAAGCGGTCGCGGATGAAATGAATCAGCTCCATGAGCTGGACGATCTCGCCCGGGTTCATACCGGCGGCGGGCTCATCCAGCAGCAGCAGGCGCGGGCTGGTAGCCAGGGCGCGGGCGATTTCCACCCGGCGCTGCTCGCCGTACGGAAGGTTTTTGGCCAGCTCGTTTTGGATCTTCTCCAGATGGAAGATGGCCAGAAAATCCTGCGCCTGTTCAGTCAGTTCGCGCTCGCGGCCGGTAAACTGTCCGTTTCGCAGCAACCCATCCACCAGGCTGTAACCCGCATGCGGGTGATAGGCAATGCGCACGTTATCCAGCACCGACAGGTTGGGGAACAGGCGGATATTCTGGAAAGTTCGCCCGATGCCCAGGGTGGTGATCTCGTAGGGTTCCAATCCGGTTATATCTTCACCCTGGAAGAGCACTTGGCCGCTGGTGGGCTCATAGAGACCGGTCACCATGTTGAACACGGTCGTCTTGCCGGCGCCGTTTGGCCCGATCAATCCGACCAGCTCCCCGTTGGAAATGGAAAGATCGAAGTTGTTGACCGCGCGCAGGCCGCCGAACTGCTTGCACAGCGCGCGGATCTCCAGGATTGGGGCTTTGTGGTTGTTTCCCTCAGCCATGATTCCCTCCCCCTCAATCCCCTGCCGAAGGTGTAACGGTGGCCGGGGCCGCCTCGACTTGCTCGCGCACTTTGACCTCCGGCGCCCGCAAGAAGCCCCACTCGGTTGTGCCCAAGAGGCCCTGCGGACGGATCAGCATCAACAGCAGCAGGGTCACCGGGTAAAGCACGTAACGCCACTGGGGAGCCTCGGTGCCTAACTGTCCGAGGGCAACGCGCAACAACCCTTCCAGGAAGAAGATCCACCCGAAAGAGGCAACAATGCTGCCGCTCATGCTACCCAGGCCGCCAAACACCACGATGATCAGCGGATTGAAGCCCACCAGGAAGGTGAATGTGCCTGGACTGAGGAAACCAATGTAATGCGCGTAGATTGCGCCGCCAATGCCTGCGAAGAAGGATCCAATCACGAACGCCATCAGCTTGTAGTTGGCCACGTTGATGCCCATCGCCTTTGCAGCGGTTTCATCCTCGCGCACCGAGATGATCGCCCTTCCAGTGCTGGAGTAGATCAGATTGCGCATGATGATGATGATGAGAATCATGAAGAGAAAGGCCGTAAACCAGGTAGTCAATTGGGGCACGCCGATCATGCCCCTGCCCCCTTTCATCTCCGGGAAAGGCAGGATCGTATCCGAGTTCACCATCAAGACGTTCACCACGATGGCGAAACCGAGGGTGGCGATGCCGAAGTAATCCGAGCCCAGACTCAAAACCGGCAAGCCAAACAGGAAACTGACCTCCGCTGCAAAGACGCCGGCGAAAATCACTGCCAGGAAGAAAATGATTTGCTGCACGAACGGCGTATTAAGCGGTCCTGGCGCCGTATCAGTGCCCAGTCCGGCGCTGATAAACGGATTCAGCAGCCTGCCAGCCTGTACGGCGAGGAAAGCGGCAATGAGCGTCCCAACGAAATACAGCGTGAAGGCCGAGAGCACCGGCATGCGCCGGTAACGGCGCAGCCAGGATCCAATGCCCCAGATGACCAGCCCGCCCAGGATGACGCCAACCCCTAGAACGACCAACCCGCGGGTATCGCCGTTAACCCAACGGTAGGTCACATCCGCGGCCGCATAAGCGCCAAGGCCATAGAATCCCCACTGGCCAAGGCTGAATTGGCCGTTGAATCCGTAGATCAGGTTCAGACCCATGACCACCATGGTCATGGCGCAGGCCTGGAAAAGGAGCCCTCGATCGAAATCGTTGAAGACGACGAAGGATCCAATTTGAATGGATAGGGCGGCTTGAATGATGGCGAACGCGACCACGATCGAGGCAATCTTCACCCATTTATTCGGGTGGCCCATCAGCCGCAGCAGGCCGTAGAGGTATGCCAGAATGCCCGAGATCTTGATGATCGAACCGAAGAGAAATCCCAGTTCCATATGAACCCCCTTACGCTTTCTCTTTCTCCGGTTCGCCAAAGATACCTGTTGGGCGCACCAGCAAGACGATGATCAAGATCGTAAATGCGACCGCATCACGCATGGGCATGGAGATGTACCCCATGGTCAGGGCCTCAGCCTGGCCCATGATCAGCGCGCCAACAAAAGCACCCGGGATGCTGCCGATACCGCCCAGTACGGCCGCCACGAAAGCCTTCAGGCCAGGCAAGATGCCCATCTGTGAATAGATCGAAGGATAGGCGATGGCAAAGAGGACGCCGCCCATACCGGCAAACGCAGCGCCAACGGCGAAGGTCAGCGAGATCACCTGGTCTACATTGATACCCATCAAGCGCGCAGTGGGTTTATCAAAGGAGCTGGCCCGCATGGCGATGCCGACTTTCGTGCGCCGAACCAGATACTGAAGCACGATTTGCACAATAATCGAAGCGGCCACAATGAAGAGGAAAATATTCGAAAAAGTGATGCTGTTCGGCGGCGCTTCGACGCCCGATTCCAGTCGGTGGATTCCATTCTGAATGTACCAGGTTACCACCGGGAACGGCCGCTGGTAGGGGATAAAACGCGCTGAGAAGACGAAGCTCAACGCCCCGAAATATTCCAGGAAGAAGGATACGCCAATGGCGGTGATCAATGCGGCAATGCGCGGCGCATCACGAAGGGGCTTATAGGCCACCCGTTCGATGGTGACCGCCAGAATGACGCATACGATCATCGAAGCCAGGATGACCGTGAGCGAGCCAATGGTGATCACCAGGCCGGGCGACATATTCGGGAACAGCAGCGCCGGCCAAAGGTGCAATTTCAGATTGGCTACCGCAAAATAGCTGGTGAAGGCCCCCACCATGAATACATCGCCGTGCGCAAAGTTGATCAGCTTGACGATGCCGTACACCATGGTGTAGCCGAGCGCGATCATAGCGTATACAAAGCCGAGCTGCAGGCCTCCCTGCACGATTTGCAGGAATAAAATTGGCTGCTGGAGGGCATTGCGAACCAGGATGACCAGTGTTACCAGGGCCAGAAGAACAAGAAACCCCTGTCCGATGTAATTCATCCAGCGGGGAGCGCGCACTACTTTTTTATTTGATCCGGGGAAAGGTTTTACTGCTTGCATTGGCGCGTCAACTCCAAAATAACCGTCATGGGGGGAGGACAACCGGTGCAGTCCTCCCCCCGGACATCACCATCTAAATACGATTGGTTTACGGATTGATGGCGGTGTAGAACTGTGCTTTGCCATCCTTCACCGCGACGATTGTCACCGTCTTGATCGGGTTGTGATCCTTGTCGAACTTGATCGTACCCGAAATTCCATTGAAGGTGATGCCGGCCAGTGTATCCTTCACCTTGTCAGGATTATCCTCGCCGGTTTCCTTAATGGCCTCGATCATCAGGTTGGTGGCGTCATATGCCAGCGCGGCCAGAGCATCCGGCACCTTGGGGTTGCCCTTATCATCCTTGTATTTCTCGCCGTAACCTTTGACGAAATTCTGCACCTCAGGGCGTGGATCGCTCGGCGAGTAGTGGTTGGTGAAGAATCCGCCGTCTGCCGAAGTGGTGTCCAGATCGGGCGAATCCCAACCATCGCCGCCCATGAATGGGACGGTGATGCCCTTCTCCTTGGCCTGCTTGGTCACCAGGTTCACGATGTTGTAATAGTCAGGCAGATAGACGAGATCCGGCTTGGCTTCGGCAATTTTGGCCAGCGCGGCGGAGAAGTCGGTGTCGGTGGATGTATAAGTTGCCTCGCCGAGAATCTTTCCACCCAATTTGGTGAAGTTGTCTTCGAAGGCTTTCGCCAGCCCGACCACGTAATCGTTCGCCTGATCAAGCATCACGTAAGCGCTCTTGACCTTCAGGGTGTTGAAGGCAAACTGGGCGCCAACCTGACCCTGGACCGGGTCGATGAAGCAGGCGCGGAAGATGAAGGGTTTGACGTTCCCGTTCTGATCCACCGTCACGCTGACGTTGGTCGAGGTGGGCGAAATCTGCACCACGTGCTTTTGGTTGGCGATCTCTGAGACGGGGATGGACGCCTTGGAGCACACCTCTCCGATGATGTAATGCACTTTGTCCTGATCGATCACTTTGTTGGCCGCGTTTACCGCCGGGTCAGGCGTGCATTGGCTATCTTCCACAATGGCGGTGATCTTCATGCCCAGGACGCCGCCTTTAGCGTTCCATTCATCGATAGCTTGCAGCGCACCTTCCTTTGTGCTGACCCCGAAGGTAGGCACTGGGCCGGTCAATGGGGCCAGGACAGCGATCTTCAGCTCCTTGGCTTGAGCAGCGCCGCCGCAGGCGCTCAGCAGCATGGCGATGATCATCAGGACGGAAAAATACTTAAAAACACGCATGGGTCTCTCCTCCTTACAGGATTCCAGTTTCTGACGACATACAACGATTGGTACAACGCTTTGGCTAAAACTCACATTTTGTTTTAGCCGGTTCAGGGTTAACCTACGAAATAACCACCTCCTTTCTGCGCAAGGATTTGGTTAATCTGGTCAAAATGATTCAATTGGACCAACTGAAAGTATCTATTCCGCTGGATATTCTGTAATGCACCGGTAATAAAACAGGGGTTTTCCGCTGGATGCTCGTGGGAGCTTGAAACACTATAATTGAATTCAGGAGAAAAGTCAAGTGATAAATATGAGTGCAGGCACAAAAATGTGATATTTGTCATACAATTTTTGCGGCGCTGTTACCCGGAGAGCGCCGATGGACAAAACCCATCTTGGTTGACGTCCAGGCCAGGCGAGACCGCCTTTTCGCACCGTCGTGCCTGTTGATTGGTGTGATAAAGCAAACGTCCGCTGGCCCGTTCCAGGAATCCAGAGCAGCGAATGCCGCGCAAACCGCTTGACATTCATTTGGCCGATCCTTATAATCTATTCAATCGTCACTTTGGGATGGCGATAAGGCTCTTCTTACCTTTCACGCCCATCGTGAAATAATTTCCACAATAGTGCGGACCATTCGTTTTCCATTCGTCAGGAGATTGGAATTCCATGCGTAAGGCGCTCACAAACCCCAAGGCCGTTCTTCCCCTTCTGTGGATACAATTCATTCCCATCATTTTATTCCCCCCCGATACGTTCGATCCGCACTCACAAGAATGGTGGCTGCCCGCTTTACTGACCGCCATGGCCTTGTGGGGATTGCTGGCGCTGGTCGCCCGCCGCACACAAAACGTCTGGCCATGGTACTTAATGGCATTTGGCCAGGGGTTTAATATCATCAGCCGCATGATGATGTTGTTATCTCACGTGGTTGTGCCATCGGGTGGGCAAATGGTATTCAACAGCCTGTACGTGAGTCTTACCGTTCTATCCATGCTTTTTTCTGCCTTTATGCTGTGGTATCTTGAGCTCCCCGAAGTAAGAGTGGCCATCGCGAGGAGATAGCTGCCCCGCTTTCATGGACGAGCAGATCAGTCCCCCGGTGGATATGGACGGTTGCGCCCATACCCGCCGGGGTTTTTTTATTGTCACGAAACTGTAACCCTGCGATGACAGATCAGTAACAGCCAGCGCCTAGAATGAAAAATGGAAACCAAGCAAGCTTGACCGACGTCTATAGATTACAGGATTTATAAATCCAGGGAGCTCATCATGAGGTTTTTTCGCATCATAGCAGTTTCCGCCATGATTATCATCCTGACGGCCGCCTGTGTCGGCGCACCTTCATTGGCAACCAGCGGGCCAGGCGCCACGCCATCGTCTGCGCCGTCCACTGTTGCTTTACCGCCCACGTCTTCCATACCCACTTCCACGCCTCTGGGCGCCTGGATCGCCCTGACCCCACAAAGCGGTCCGCCGGGCACGAAGGTAACCGTGAATGGCTACATTCCGGGGCTGTCTCAGAATGACCTCAACCAGTACGCCAACGTATGCTGGGACACCTGCCTGAACGGCCTCCAAATCAATGGCCTTCCGGTAAGCTGGGATACAAGTACCCCGGCTAAATTCAGCCTGAAGTTTGCCGTTCCGCTCACCGCCTGGATGGGAGCAGATGGGCAGCACGAGCTGATCGATGGCGATTATTCGGTTGGCGTGCAGTGCATCGGCGTACCGGCCAAAGGGTGCGCCCTGACCGAATCCACTTTAACCGCCACGTTTCATCTGAGCGGCGCACCCGCCCAGGCTCAAGGCCGACAGCAGCCGTATTTAACGCTCCAACCCAGCCAGGCCACGCCTGGCGAGACCGTCCAGGTATCAGGATGGGCGCCTCTGGTGGAAATGGGCGGGGAAAATGAAGCATTCGGTTACTATCTCGGATTACAATCTTCTGGGAAGTTGATCAATCCCCTGCAGCTTGGCTCACTCAAACAAACCCTGGATGGCGCCCTGAGCGGCAGCTTCCAGGTGCCGCAGTATTTGCCAGACGGAACGCCCCTCGATCCCGGCCAGTATGCGGTCGTCCTGACGTATTTTCCTCCATCGAAAACCAGCCAGAATGTCCCGCCCCCCGTCTTGGCGCCCACCAGCCTGACTGTGGCAGCCGCTCAGGATTGGGTTGGGCTGAAACTCGGCCTGCCTGCTTCGATCCAGGCCCCCGACAATCCCATGGAGCAGGCCCTTGCAATAGACCCCAAAAACAACCAGCGCATGGCTTACTGCGCTCCCGGCGCCATCAAACTGAGCGCCGACGCCGGTAACACCTGGTCCTCGCTGCCCACCGCCGGCGCAGAAGACGCAGCTAAGGGCATTGGGTATTCCACCGGCGCCCAGGGCAATAGCGGTGCAGGTCAATGTGTCTCCGTCTTGCTCGACAGCGAACATCCACAATCTCTCTACGCCATCTTCCAAACGGTCAACCCGCAATACGGCGCCCCACCCATTTATTTTATGGGCTTTTACACCACCGATGCTGGCAAGACCTGGAAACTTGTGCCTACACCTTCCGCGGATAGTTCTCAAGAGGCGTTTGGCGGCTTTTGGAGTGACGGGAATGTGGTTCAGGCGCTCTTTGGCGCTGGCGGCCAGGGGCCGGATCAGGCGCCCTCCGCCAGGGTGATGCAAACAACTGACGGCGGCGCCACCTGGAATCCTGGCGCGCTCACCTGCCCTCTCGCCGGCCCCTGCCTGCGCTTCGGGCCCCACCCCGGCAGCATCGGCGGTATGGGTTCGCCCCTGCCTTCCTTTGTGATGGCCTCATTAGACGCGGGCCAGACCTGGATCAGCACCGGCCTTTCCGTCGAGCTGCGTATGCCCGCCCCGAAAGAACTGGTCGGCTTTAACTCCGCGGCAGCCGCGTTGATCGACAGCGGCAGCAGCTACCCGTTCCAGCTCACCCAGGACGGCGGCCAAACCTGGAGGCCGATCTCATTGCCTCTCATGCCGGATCAAAGCGGCTCGCCATATCCTTTCAGCGGTCTGCAAATGATGCCCAATGGCTCTCTGCTGGCCCGCTCCCAGGATGGTACCTGGCGAATGTTGACGCCCGGCGCGGCCCAATGGTGCGCAGTCGATATGGCCAATCTGCCGAAGGATAACGCCATGAATGATGTCCCCCGCATGCAGGTGGTCGGCGATCGTGTTTGGTGGATACCGATCGGCGCCGATCATCCGATTTCGGCTCCGTTGGCTGCCTTCCGCTGCTCACCCTGACCCCCCATGAGTGCGGGTATTGGGTGATCAGCGCTGGCTCTGATGAAATAATTGTAACAAAACAGGAGATTGGACATATGACAGATAAAAGAACGAGCAAGTCCGCCCTCGAGTCAGGAAAACGTCTTCCGCAATCCATTGGATTGATTTCATGCCCAGAGAGGGGAAAAGCCTATGAAACGTAACATTGGTTTATTTACGATCTTGTGGACTTTCGTCATGCTGGCTGGCTGCACGCTGCCCGTCCGGCAGACGCCCACGGTAACGCCTTTCGTCTTTCCCACCCTGCCGCCCACTCAGGCTTTGCCGACCTTCCCGCCTACCAATACCCCGCCGCCCGCCACCGCCACTCCAACGTTCACCGCCGTGCCGCCCACGCCCAGCCCCACCTTCGTGCTTCCCACGGCAACTCCCACACCACAGTCTGCCCGTTCGGGGACCACGGCCGTAGCCCTGTTCATGTCCAAGGCTCCCAATTTCGATGGCGTGTGGAACGAATGGAAATCCAAAGAATATCCAGCCCGTTTCCTGGTGTTTGGCAGCAATAAGGCCGGCGGGCAAACCTATGATCTGGAGGGTTCTTACCGCGTGGCCTGGGATAACACCTATCTATATCTGGCCGCCAAGGTGCATGTCCCGTTCTACGTTCAGCAGGCAACCGGCGCCAATCTCTACAAGGGTGATAGTCTGGAAATCCTCTTCGACGCTAATCTGGCTGGGGATTTCAATACGAAGTCCTTGACCGGCGACGATTACCAGATCGGCATCTCTCCCGGTCAGAACAATCAGGTCGGTAACAATCCCGAAGCCTACCTATGGTTCCCCAGCAGCCGCGCCGGATCGCTTTCCAACGTCAAGATCGGCACCACCAGTTCGGAAGGCCTGTACCGCGTGGAAGTTGGCATTCCTTGGTCTACCTTCAAAGTGACCCCGGCCAATGGCCAGACCTACGGCTTCGTCTTCTCGATCTCCTATGATCTCACCCCGGGTGCCGCCAGTCAGGATGCCCTGGTCAGCAGCATCAGCACACGTGTGCTGACCGATCCGACCACCTGGGGAAGCCTCACGTTGAGCAAGTAGTTCGATCTTTCCGCGGTGAGACTCGCGCAACCGGCTGTCCGACGCAATCTTATCGGTCAGCCGGCTGTGATTCCATCTTAAGGAAGCCATAAGGTAGAGCCTGTAACATGAATGATGATATTTTAGTTATAATTATAGAAAATGGTAGGCCAGAATACTCCGTGCTTGGTAAGGCATCTGGCCGCTGAAACATCCATAGGGTTGACGCCATTCAGACCGCCGCCTGAGTGGTAGGAGCAATCGGCCCTGAGCGGCGGAGCTAGGTACTACTCAAGCTAACTCCCCCATTTAGGACAACCGAGGTTTGCTCCAGCCGGCGGGCGGTAGTCTCGCAGTCGACCGCGCGCCGAAGGACTGCTCACCGATACGGCGCTTTGTGCGGTCTTTATATCCGGTGAGCGCAGTTCGTCATAAGGAGAAGAAGTAGTATGAAACGCATCAAATTCGCAACGATTCTCGGATCGGCGCTGATGATCGTCGCCCTGGCGGGTTGTTCTGGGCTGCCCGCGCCTGTATCGCAGCCCACCCCCACCACCGCGCCCACCCAGCCGCCCGCCACAGCTACACCCGTTCCAACGGCGACGCCGACGCCCACATTGACCCCCACGCCCACGCCTACGGCAACGGCAACGCCCACTTCGACCCCCACCCAAACGCCCGTCGCCGTTAGCGGCCCGCAGATCAGCATCTTCCCGAACCGCGGACCGGCTTCTACCAATGTGACCGTGCGCGGCTCTGGCTTTCCGGCTTACGCATCGATCACGCTGACCGCCGGAATTCAATATCAGGTCGCATCCGTCTCCATGACGGTGACCGCCGACGCCAATGGTAATTTCAGCGCCCAGATCGGCATCCCCACTAACGCAGTGGCGGGCAACACCTGGCAGATAGCCGCAACCGTCACCTCATCGCCCGGAACAGCGGCTTCGGCGCTATTTGTGGTCGTGGCGCCCCCGCCTGCCGGACCATACATCGTGCAGTCGGGCGACACGCTCACTGGCATCGCTCAGCGTTTTGGAACCACGGTCAGCGCCTTGCTGCGCGCCAACCCCTCCCTGACCAGCTCCAGTGTGCTGACGGTGGGCGAACAAATCTATATCCCCGGATCGCTCATCACCCTCTCCAATGGATCGAAAATCTATGTGGTCAAGTCCGGCGACTACTTGAGCGCCATCGCGGCGATGCTGGGTACGACCCTCTCAGCGCTTGAGCAAGCCAACCCGCAAATAACCAATCCCAGTCTGATCTACCCGGGTCAGGTGATCAATGTACCGAGCGGCGTCACGCTTCCATCATCCACTCCACAGGTGCAGATAACGCCCACCAGCGGACCGGCTGGCACCATGGTGACAGTTTCGGGATCTGGCTGGCCGGCGAACACAAATCTGGACGTAGCTCTGGGCCAGCAGGGTTCCTCCTCGTCTACGACCACACTGGTCACCACCGATTCCAGCGGCGCGTTCAGTGTGCAGATCGCGATCCCGGCCACCGCTCCAGCCGGCTCCATCTGGAATTTCTACGTGACCACTCAGGCAAGCGGCGGCCCGCAGGCTTCGGCTGCCTTCACAGTGGAGTCCCCCACGTCGACTCCAACGCCGACGCCCACTCCAACGCCCACAGCGGTCCCTTCACCCACACCCACCCCTACGGCGACGCCATGAAATACGCCGGGATTCAAATTGTCCCCTTGCGGCTGGCCGGGCCCGTCTGGGAAGGGAGCATATAGCTCAGCGGCGATCCTCCTGATGCCAACTGCAAATTGGAACATCCCGAAGCCGAGTTTCGGGATGTTCCTTTTTTTGGCAATGTTCTTGCAATACCCATCTGAATTGAGAAATGCTTGTTCCCATGCTGCGAATATGCTAGACTCTGTGGCAATGACAGCTCGCGTTTAAGGAGGGACACCCATGGCCGAGAAAATCCTCATCGTTGACGACGATCCTGAAACCATCAACTTCCTCAATCTGATCCTATCTGTGCACGGTTACCAGGTCGTGGCGGCGCGCAACGGCGTCCAGGCCTTGCATATGGCCACCAGCGAAAAGCCGGACCTGATCATCCTGGACATCATGATGCCCGACCTGGATGGATATACCGTTACGCGCGAGCTGCGATCCCATCCCGAGACGGCCAGTATCCCGATCCTGATGTTTACCGCAAAAACCCAGCTTAGCGACCGGGTCGCCGGTTTCGAGGCGGGCGTCGATTTTTACCTGACCAAGCCCGTCCATCCGGTAGAGCTGCAGGCCAACATCAAAACGCTCATCACCAAGAGGAGATCCGAGGCAGGCGCGGTCATTCCTAAAACAAGCCACATGGTCGGAGTGATGGCCGCCAAGGGCGGCTTGGGCGTCTCCACCGTCGCGCTCAACCTGGCCATCGCCTACCGCCAGAAGTTTAACGCATCGGTGATCGCCGCCGAATTGCGCCCCGGACAGGGCACCTGGGCCCAGGATCTCAATTTCACCAACGCCAGCGGTCTTTCTACGCTGCTCAACCAGAGCCCATCCGACATCTCCCTGGCCGCGATCGATAATCAGCTTCAGCGCACCAGTTACGGAGTCCGACTGCTGCTGGCCTCGGCTCACTCCGAAGATACCGCCCTGATCGCAGCAGTTCCCCAGATGGAATCTCTATTGCAGCAGATTTCACGCCTGGCCCCCCTGGTGGTGCTGGACGTGGGCACAAATTTCGCCCCTTACTTCGATCAGGTGGTGGACCTCTGCCGCGAGATCGTCCTGGTGGTTGAGCCCCAGCCCAGCACGGTCAAGCGTACGCGTGTGCTGGTGGACGAGCTGAAAGCGCGCGGTTATGGCTCAACCAGGGAACTGACCACCGTGATGATCAACCGCGGGAGGACGGATATGGCTCTATCCGTCTCTCAAGTCGAGGAAGCTCTGGACATCCGGGTGGCGTTGGGATTTCCGCCGGCCGGCGAGCAGGCTTTTTACGCCGCCATGCGCGCCGTTCCATTAATGATGGTCCAGCCGGACGGGCTGATCGCGCAGCAGTTCGTCAAGCTGGCTGAGTTGATCGGCTCTCACGTCGGCTGACAACACATCCCATCGCGGCAGGCGCTGAAGAGAGAGCCTCGAAACGATCTGTGGAAATCCACTTATTTATACGCTGTCCGCTGCTCGCCCGCTGCTGGCCTCCAGGCGACGAACGGTCAAAGACGCCTCATCTCTGCGTCCATTTCCCACAAGCGCTCGTTGCTCATACGGCTATATACAATTCAATCATGACAACCTCCAATTGCCGGTGACATTTTCATCATCTCTCTTTACAAACGGCAGCCAAAAAACGGCTGACGGCCGCCCGCTTGACAATTATGACGCAATGCGTTATGATAATGACGCATTGCGTTACATTGCCGGTGCGAAAGAGAACCGCTTGAACTCGATCCATTCCGCGTGAAGGAGAGAAACCATGTCTGATACACCCGTCGAACCGGAAATCCTCCAGGAAGGTGAAAAGGAGGAACAGGGCAAACGCAGCCCACTCTATGAGATCTCGCGCAAAGTGTTACTGGCCGGCATCGGCGCAGCTTCACTGGCTCAGGAAGAACTGGAGAACTTCGTGAACAAATTGGTCGAACGCGGCCAGATGGCCGAGAAGGACGCCCGCCGCCTGATCCGCGAGGTGATGGAGCGTCGCGAGAAGCTGGAGCAAGAACGGCGGGAGCAGCGCGCCCAACGCGCCCGTAACCAGGTTGCCACCCGCGCTGAGATCGAGGAGCTGACCCGTCGTGTCGCGGAGCTTTCCCGCCAGCTCGAAGAGTTGCGTAAGACCCTGAGCGGCGGGAGCGGCGCATGACCATCATCAAGCGCTACTCCAACCGCAAATTGTACGACACCGGCGCGCGCCGCTACATAACCCTCGATGAGATCGCCGAGAGGGTGCGGCAGGGTGAAGAGGTGAGCGTGATCGATCACGCCAGCGGGGAAAACCTGACCACGCTCACCCTCCTGCAGGCGCTCTTCGAGCAACAAAAAAAGGTGGGGGGATTGTTCCCGCAAGTGCTGCTCACTCGACTGATTCGTTCGGGGAGCGGCGCCTTGAGCAGTTTGCGGGAAGCCTGGGCAGCCACCTTTGACTTCGAGGGGCGCTTTCTCGATGAGCTGCGCCGCCGGCTTGACCGTCTGGTTGCCCTGCGTCTGTTGGCCGAGGACCAGGCCGCACGTCTGTTCGATCAACTCAGCGCAATCAGACCCACCGCCCCTTCCGATGAATCGCGGGGGGCGCCTGAATCCGAAGCAGCCCTACCCGATGAGGAAACGCCTACTTTGGAGGCGCTCGAGTCCCTGCGCCTCCAGATAGAGGCGTTGGAAGCTCAAATCGCCGCGCTCAAAGGCGCTGATCCTTCAACGGCGGCATAAGCCCCTTCCCATTGCCAAACCAAATACGCGATGACAAACATCATCTCAACGGGTTCTTATTGTCGCATGCCCATGACCGGCGCCTGTGATATGATAAGGTTGCCTGTTTTTCTTTCCCCATTCACAAAGGAGGTAAATCGAGAATGACGGAAGGCCTGCTCAAGCTGATGATCCCCGGACCGATCCAGCCTGACAGCGAGGTTCTGGCGGCCATGGGGGGCCCTGTGCGTGCCCATTATGGGGCAGGGTTCACACGCTATTACGCCGAAACCACCGCTCTGTTGCAACGCGTTTTCGAAACCCGCGGCGATGTGTACATTATGCCCGGATCGGGAACTGCGGCCATCGACGCCTGCATCGGCAGCGCATTCTCCAGCGGCGAGAAGATCTTGATCGGCGTGAACGGCTTTTTCGGTGAACGCCTGGAAAGCATTGCCGCCAGTTACGGCTTGCAGGTGGTGGCCGTGACGGCCGAATGGGGCCAGCCGCTGCGCTCCGAGGACTTCGCCGCCGCTTTCCGCGCCCACCCGGACGCCAGGGGAGCGGCGGTCGTTCATCTTGAGACGTCAACGGCGGTGGTCAATCCGGTGGCCGAAATCGGTGCTGAGGTGCGCAAGGCCGGCGGGGTCTTCATCGTGGACGCGGTCTCATCCCTGGGTGGATTGCCGGTGCGCATGGATGAAGCCTGCATCGATCTGTGCGCCTCGGCCACGCAAAAATGCCTCGGCGCGCCGCCCGGCCTGGCGCCGGTCGCCATCGGACCACGCGCCTGGGAATTCATCGACCAGAATCCGAGCAAAGGCCACGGCTGGTACAGCGATCTGCGCGTCTGGCGCTGGTATGCGCTCAATTGGGGCGATTGGCATCCCTTCCCGGTAACCATGGCCACCAGCAACGTCGTGGCTTTGCGCACCAGCCTGGACCAGCTCCTGGCCGAGGGCATCCCGCAGCGTTTGGAGCGCTACCGCAGCCTGGCGCTGCGCCTGCGCGCTGGCCTACGCCGCATTGGCATGCAACCCTTCACACCTGACGAAATGCTCGCCCCGGTGCTTACTGCCGTGTACGCGCCGGAAGGCGTCGACAGCGGCGAAATCGTCAAATTCCTCGAAGAGAAGTACCGCATTAAGATCTCGGGCGGGCTGGGCGAACTCAAAGCGCGTATATTCCGCATCGGCCACATGTCGCCCACCGTCTCCGAGGCAGATATCGATGAAGTGCTGGATGCGCTGGCCGAATTCGAACGGGTAAAGGTTCACTGAATATCCCGGAGGTCTTCACCACCGAATAAGACGGCATCACAGGGTTTTGGCTTGACAAAGTCAAAGCCCTGTGAATTTTATTCATCTCGACCAAAGGTGCCGTGCCCAGAAGCCACCCCCTGAAACAGATAACCCGTACAGGCTTTTGCATCGCCAGCCCAATTGTGACCGGTGACCCTCCCTCAAGGTTATAATAACCAGCGGGGAATCGTATGTCGAACTTTTCCGAAACTGGTAGGCGGATCTTGCGCGCTTTTCAAAAGGCTGGTCGGTTTGGTCATGCTCACAGTGCCCTGGCCGTCGCACGGCTGGCAGGAATCTGACGAAACAGCGTGGGATTGCCTGTTGGATGCTGCCGTGCGACCCCTGACTAAAGCCGATCGGCCTTCGGAGGGCAAATGAACCAGGCAAAACTGCGCGCCCGTTACCGGCGCATCCTCTATTTCTTCTTCCGCCAGATTGTCAGCTTCATTTTTTGGGAGCTCATTCTCTCGCGCATTGGGCTGCGCCGACTGGCGCGCCGCACCCGCACCGCCCGTTATCGCAATGCCGCCGTGCAGTTCCGCGCCATGGCCATCCAGCTTGGCGGTCTGATGATCAAAGTGGGCCAGTTCCTCTCCGCCCGCCTGGACGTGCTCCCGCCCGAAATCACCGACGAACTTTCCGGTCTGCAGGATGAGGTTCCTCCCGAGGACGTGGCCGGCATCCGCGCTCTGGCCGAAAAGGAGCTCGGAGTCCCCCTGGAAAAGAAATTCGCACGCTTCGATCCCATTCCGTTGGCGGCGGCTTCATTAGGGCAGGTGCACCGCGCCCAGCTTTGCGTGGAGGGGAACAATTCGCCTGAAGATCAGCCCTTCTGTGATGTGGTGGTCAAGATACAGCGGCCGTACATCGAACAGCTCATTGAGGTCGATCTCTCGGCCTTGCGCCGCGTAGGCCGCTGGCTGGAACATTACCGGCCAATCCGCAAACGCGCCGACGTGCGCGCACTGATCGAAGAGTTCGCTTCCACCGTCTATGAGGAAATCGACTACCTGGCTGAAGGGCGCAATGCCGAGATATTCAGTGAAAACTTCCGCGACCAGCCTTCGGTGCACGTCCCGCGGGTGGTGTGGAGCGCCACCACCAAACGCGTCCTCACCCTGGAGGACGTGTACGCGATCAAGATCACCGATTACGACGCGATCACCGCCGCCGGCATCGATCGGGCTGAGGTCGCTCGTCGTCTGATCGATACCTATTTCCAGCAGATCTTCGAGGATGGCTTCTTCCACGCCGATCCCCATCCGGGCAATCTGTTCGTTACGCCTCTGCCGACCTCGTCCGAGGACGGCTCACCAGCCTGGCAGTTGACCTTTGTCGACTTCGGCATGGTTGGCCGCGTGCCCGCCAATTTGAAAGCCGGCCTGCGCGAGCTGATCATCGCCATCGGCACGCGGGATGCCTCGCGCGTGGTGCGCGCCTACCAGCAGATCGGCGTGCTCTTGCCTGGCGCCGACCTCGCCTTAATCGAACAGGCCGAAGCGCAGCTCTTCGATCGCTTCTGGGGCAAATCAATGAACGAGCTGCGCGACATGAGCCTGGAGGAAATCCACCGCTTTGCTCACCAGTTCCGCGAGCTGATTTACACCATGCCCTTCCAGATTCCCCACAACCTGCTGCTGCTCGGCCGTTGCGTGGCCATCCTGTCTGGCATGGCCACCGGCCTGGACCCCCAATTCAACCTCTGGGACCAGTTGGTGCCATACGCCCAGCAGTTAGTGCAGGAGGAGACCACCGGCAACTGGCGTCAGTGGCTTTCCGAGTTTGGCGAAGTGGCCCGCGCCCTGTTTTCCGTTCCTACCCAGGCTGCGCGGGTGCTATCCATTATGGAACGCGGCGAGCTGAAGGTGGCGGCGCCCCAGATTTCCCGCCAGGTTGCGCGCCTCGAAGCGGCGGTCAACCGGCTGGCCGTCATGCTGGCTTTCGCTGCCCTGTTGTTGAGCGGCGTACAACTCCTCCAGGCTGGACGGACCACCTTCGCCATCGTCCTCCTGGTCGCCGCGTTGATGGCCCTGTTTGCCGCCCTGTTTTCCCGCAGCAACCATTCTGACTGATGGGTGAAGAATTAAATAATGGGCCTGCCGCAGAGAGCAGGCCCACCGTTGAATCACCAGGCTAAAGCAGTCAGGCTTTTTTGGCGCTCTTCTCGGACGTCTCGCTGCCCTCGAAGCGCTCCAGCGCGTGGTCGATCATGCTGCGCCAGGCCAACAGCATCGCCTTGCGCGCCTTGCGGCGGTGCTCGATGAAGCTGGGTGGGAATAGCCCTTCCCAGCTCATGCGCATTTCCTCACGCGCCTCGCGGAAGTGTTCCCGCGCCTCATCCGGTATCCAATGTTTAAAATGCTTGTGGGTGGTTTCCTCGGCCATAGTTCCAACTCCTTGATCGTAAACCCATTATAGCGCGTTCTCGCCGGATATGTGTAAATTGATTTATGAAAATTTATGGGGACAATGTTTATAAATTTAAAAGCCAGCCTTGCGAAGCGGCTCCTTAGGGGCTACGCCCTCACCTTGGAGAAGCGCGCTTTGACTGCATCACAAAGCCGCTGAATGGAGTCATGCGCCTTTGCGAAACGTTGATCAGCGGATGCGTATTCCAATTTGCGCAGTCCCTATCCGTGATGCGATTCTTAAAGTTCATCCACCCAAACTTACGCGCAACTTGAGAGGTGAGAATGAGAAAAAGTCGGTTTACGGATACAACCCGGGGTTGATAAAAGGCACCAACGCCAGGATAACCGCCTGCTCATACAACCTGGCGCGTTGGACCACATCGCCTGTCAGCAGTCCAATGGCCCCGTTTTCCTGCTTGGAATTGGAGCGACCAAAGACGGCATCGTCGGCCTCGCCCAGCTCGGCGCCATCGCGCACCATTTCCGCCACCCGCGGCGGCAGGAAAAACGTGCCTGTGCGCGCCTTCCCTTCCCGCTTGCGATCGAGGATCACCACCCATGCGAAGGCTGCCAACCCGCCGGCCAGCTCATCCACTCCGCCTTCCACGCCCACCCAAAAATCGGCCTCTGGCATCCCTGTGCGGGCTCCCAGGGCGCGGTTGTTCGCCCCTGTCAGCGTCTCCCCGTCGGAGAACGGCTGGGCGCGCACCCCTGAAGGCACATCGATGCACACAAGCTCGAATTCCGTATGAGGAAAAACCTGCCCGAAGCCGCCCAAGACGGCCTGCTTCTTAACCGGATTGCGCGAGGCGAGCACAATTCGCATCAAGGCGCCGGCAGAACCTTCCAGGGATTGATAAAGCCTCCCTCATAGCGCACCTCGAAATGCAGGTGCGGTCCGGTCGAATTTCCAGTGCTGCCGGCCAGGCCGATGAGTTGGCCCCTGGCCACGCTCTGACCGCATTGCACCTTGATGCCGCTCAGATGGGCGTACAGCGTTTGATAGCCGTTGCCGTGATCAATCATGACCATGTTGCCGTATCCGCCCGCGATCGCCCCGGCGTAGATCACCACCCCGCTGTCGGCCGCCCACACGGCCGTGCCCAATCCAGCGGCGATGTCGATGCCCAGGTGGCCCGACCAGAAATCGTTGCCCGAGAGATAGTGGTTGACCGTTGGCCAGATGAAAGCGCCCGAGCCATACGCGCCGCCGCTGACGTCGCAGCCCCCCGGCCCCAGGATATTCTTGAGCACCCCCGCCCGTCCGCGCGCCACGATCGGTACGATCCACTGCACGAACTCGCGGTGCCCGCCGGGAACCATGATGTACGTGCCCGGCGCGATGACTGGATTGCTGATGTCGAGATCGTTCCCTGGCCAGGTGAGGATGTCTTCCACCGTTGCGCCGTAGCGGTCCGCCACGCCTTGCAGCGTGTCGCCTGCCTGCCATTTGTACAGAATGCCGTTCGTAGGTGGAATCTTGAGCACCTGGCCGATGCTCAGCATATCCGGATTGTCCTTCAGCACGTCGTAATTGGCCCACATGACCGATTCGGGCGTGATGTTGAACTGTTTGGCAATTCCAAATATCGAATCCCCCTTCTGGACGGTGTAATCGATCGCCTTATCCGTCCACCCATCCGGATGACTGGTGTGGGCGTCGGCTTCTCGCTCCACACCGATCGGCGCGAGTGTCGGCAAATCGGGCAGGGCGAGGCGCGAATTGGCCGCCAGGGTAGGGGAGCTGGCTGCACTCCCCGAGAAAGCCTGCCCCGGTCTCCAAACATAGGCGCCCAGCATGGCAATAACCACGATCGCGGTGGCTGCCCAACTGATCAGATCGCGGTATGCGCTCAACCAGGATAAGAACGCTGGGGGGCGTGGGGAATTTTTCTCAGGCGGGGATGCGGTCATAAGCGAACGCGGCAATTATAGCACGGTAATGCTGTCATTCCCCTGGGCAGCTTGGGCGCTGCTTCAGGGATCATCTTTCCAGGAGTAAGGTGACATCCTTCAAAGTTTGAGCGCGCATGAATTCCTCTTCCCGTATTTCTCGCGCGAATTCACGCTCTAAAGCGATACGAAAGCCGGCCAGCTCCAGATCGTCCATCTCCAGGTCGGCCCACAAACGGGCGTCGGGGGTAACCCGCCAGTCTTCGACGCCCAATCGCTCCACTACCAGGGATTTAACGCGTTCAAAAGTGCTGCCCATTCGCTCTCAACTGTCTTCAAGGATCATTTGAGATCATCCACGATGTAAGCTTCCAGATGGTTCATGTCGGCGCTGCGTTCAGGGATCGTCTTACGCCGCACGGATATGCCCGCCGTGTGCACAGATTTTGGAGTTCCCGATACCAATGGATGCCACCAGTACAGGTCTTTGCCTTCCGCCAGGAGGCGATACGCACACGTCTCAGGCAGCCAGCCGGCCGTGCGCGCCAGCTCAGGCGTGACGACCAGGCAGGTGGGCACCAGGCGGGTGCGCTCGCTGTATGCCTGGCAGCGGCAATGGTATCGGTCGAGCAGGCGGCAGACCACATTGGTGTAGTAGATCTCACCCGTTTCTTCGTCTTGCAGCTTGAACAGACAGCAGCGCCCGCAGCCGTCACATAGGGATTCCCACTCCCCGGGGGTCATTTCTTCCAGTTTTTTACGTTTCCAAAATGGGAGATCGTCTTTAACCATGGCAGAGGTGGCAGGATGGAACTCACAATGCCCAGCGCAGCAATTCTATCACCAAACAGCGGCTGGCAGCCTGATGAATAGCCGCTTCAAAGGCATGCAAATTCAGAATTGACGTAAAATCAAGGGGCATCTTTTATCGGAATTCTACGATTGGCCATGGATTTACCCGCGATCATTACCCCCGAACTGATCGGGTATTTGCGCGCTCTGTACCGCATGGACTGGCATGGCATTCACGGCTGGCCCCATTGGCTGCGTGTGTGGGAAAATGGCTCCCGCCTGGCTGCCCGCACCGGCGCAGATCTGACCCTGGTGGCTCTGTTCGCCTTCACCCACGATGTGGCTCGCTTGAACGACGGCTGGGATGTGGATCACGGCCGTCGCGCCGCCGAGATCATCCATGATACGCTTCAGGGGAAAGTATTCCAGCTTAATGAGAACGACTTAAATCTGCTGCTGGATGCAGTTACCCGCCACAGCCAGGGCATCCTCGAGGCCGATCCAACCGTTCAGACCTGCTGGGATGCCGACCGCTTGGATCTCGGCCGGGTTGGCTACCGACCCGACCCCGCCCTGCTGTGTACTCCGGCAGCCCGGGACCCCGGCATCATCGAGTGGGCCTACGAGCGCAGTTTGCGCTGGTGGGAATGATTTTTCACCACACCCTTTCCAGTTGCGGATTGTCGGTCGCTCGGCGGCCCACCTTAGCCATGTCCACCCATTCACCGTGCACGCGTATGCGCACCACATCAGCGGTGAAATCCGTAACCGTTGGGCCGTGGTTGTCGAACAAGGCGCTGCCCACGGCGTAGATATCCACCGGCACTCCCAGCCGCTCGAAACGCTGTATTTTTTCAGGATTGAAGCCGCCCGAGACCACGATTTTGACCGCCCGGCAGTATTCGCGCGCCCGCTCGATCCAACGCGCTGGCAGACCCCAGCTTTCCCAGGCGTTGTCCAGCGCCTGGCGAACCAGGAAGACCAGTCGCGGGTTGACGCCCAGATCCAGGTCTGGATCGCCCAGCGGGGGGACGGAAACGTCGCGCACGGATGCGCTGGTGTCCAGCCGTACGCCGTACAAACGATAGCGGTTGGCTTCGCTCTCGTCACCCGCTTCGACCAGCTCCCGATAACGGTCGAACATGGCCCGGCACACTTCCAGTGAATCGCGCACGCAGTCGTTGTTGAAATCCACCAGGGCGATGCGCGGTATGGAGGGTGGAATCACGCGGGCAAAGGCCAGCATGGCCTCGGGCGTGTCCCCCAGGAAACTTGCGATGGCCGCGTGAGCCACCGTGCCGCCGCCGTAACCGCCCCACCAGTCGCCTTGAGCGTCGGTGGAGATGAAAGGCCCCAGTTTCTCGGCATAATCCAGGTTGAAACGCTGCACGGCGATGTTGTACGCATAACCGTCGGCGGCCTGAACCTCGTGCGCATCGAAGCGCGCCGGGAAGAACATCACCGGCTTGCCGCGGGCCGCAATGAGTGTATTGTAAACATTGGTCGCCACCCGGCTGGCGCGGGTGAGCACACCCAGCGTAGGTGTCTCGAGAATGGCGAAATCGCGGTAGCGGCCCTGCACACGCAGCACCGGCTGCACGTTCAGCGGATCGCCGTTGTAGTGCACCAGGGTGCCATCCTGGACAGCCCACACCCTTAACCGGTCATGGGTGTCCACGAAGCGCTCACCCTCCCAAACTCCGGTGCAATGGCGCAGCATGGTCAGCGCCTTATCGACGCCCACCACCACCGTCGTTTCGGGGCGGCGGGTGAACCACTGCATCTCGACCTCGAGGTCGCCGCATTGGATGCCCTCCGGCGAAACTCCCGCTGGCAATCGGTGCTGTTTGCCCTGGTACGTATACCCTTGGGCAGCCAGAGCTGACAGCATGTTGCTGATATTGACGAAATACTTGTCGGTGTACCAGCCCCGGCGCATACGTTCGATGTCCAGCTTGAACGTATCGTTGGTCAGGCGCTTCCCATCAAATATGCTCATTTCAGATCCCTTCACTGCGCTCTAAAGAGCGATGAACCAGCCGGCCATTTACAGCAGACACACACGGGCGACCCCAGTTCGTGTAATTCTGACACCAGTATAGCGGCATTCATCTCACTGTCAAGGGGTGGGGAAAATAATGCGAACAGATATTTGCGTTTCTGCACCGTTTCATGTACACTAGATGCTACCGAAGGCCAGCAATATGGGAATAAACACGAGAGGGTTGTTCATCCGTCAATAAAGGCATCAGGGGAGGAATTCATGCACTGGGTGTACACCCCAATTTTGCTCCCGCTGCTGGCATCCACTGCAGCGGCGCTGGCGCTCTCCGTGGTTTTATGGCGCCATCGTGAAGCACCCGGAGCACTTCCCCTCATGCTGGTCATGCTCAGCGCAGCCGTCTGGTCACTGGGAACCATCCTCGAAATCATAAACCCGACCCTCGCAGGCAAGCTGGTGTGGGCGAATGTGGAATATGCCGGCATTACCCTCCTGCCAGTAGCCTGGCTGGCCTTTGCGATCGAATATTCGGGCAAAGGGGATTGGCTTACCCGCGGGCGCATTGCCGCGCTGCTCATCATCCCCTTGGTCACCAACATTTTGGTTTGGACCAATGACTACCATGGGCTGATGCGCGCCGATATACACCTGGCCTTGGATGGCCCCTACCCTTACGTAGCCAAGGTTTACGGCCCCTGGTTCTGGATCCATACGCTGTACTCCTATACGCTCCTCCTGGTTGGCGCAGGGCTCCTTTTGCAATTTCGCGGCCGGGCAGCCGACTGGTTCTCGGGTCAGCTTCTCACCCTGATCCTGGCGATCGTCCTGCCCTGGCTGGCGAACATGCTCTACGTCTTCCAGTTGTTGCCCTTTCATTATGTGGATCTCACCCCGATCGCCTTTACCCTCTCTGGGATCCTGCTCGGTTTTGGCTTCTTTCATTACTGGCTCCTGGAGCTTGTACCGGTGGCGCGCGGTGTGGTCATCGACAATATGAGCGATGGCGTCATCGTTTTGGACAGCCACAACCGTATTTTGGACGCCAACGCTGCTTCAGCCGCCATGATCGGCAAGGCTCTCCATCAGCTCATCGGAAAGAGGGCCGAGCGGGCCCTTTCCGATTACCCCGATCTGGTCGAAAAATACCGCAACGTGTCACAGGTTCAGGGCGAGATTGTGGTCGAAAAGGGCAGCAGCAAACGCTTCATCGATATCGTCATTTCACCGCTACAGGACCACAAGCGCCGCCTGCTCGGCCGCGTGGTGGTGCTGCGCGACATAACCGAACGCAAGCGCGCCGAGCTGGAACTGCAGGCTGCCAACGCCGCGCTGGTAGCCACCCTTGAGGCCACTGCCGACGGCATCCTGGTGGTCAATGAAAAGGGTGAGATCGTCCGTATGAACCGCAAACTGGCCGAGATGCTCCACATTCCGCTCGAAGATCTGTCAGACAACAGCCACAAGCCTGATCTGGACATGATCGTCCAGCAGCTTATCCATCCAGATACCTTTTACCTGCTAATGGAGAAGCTGAACGCCTTCCCTGATGCCGAAAGCTATGACGTCCTTGAGTTGAAGGACGGTCGGGTGTTTGAGCGCTACTCGCGCCCGCAACGGGTCGGCAATGTGCGCGTCGGCCGGGTGTGGAGCTTCCACGACATCACCGAGCAGCGCCGCGCTGAAGAAGAGCTGCGCTATTTGAGCTCGCACGACATTCTCACCGGGCTGTTCAACCGCGGCTTCTTCGAGGAAGAGCTCAATCGTCTGGAAAACAGCCGCCAATTCCCCGTCAGCCTTATCCTGGCCGACGTGGATGGCTTGAAAGCCGTCAATGACACCTACGGACACCTGGCTGGCGATAAGCTACTGCGCCAGGCGGCCGAAATCCTGCGCGCAGCCTGCCGCGCCGAAGACGTGGTTGCGCGCATCGGCGGCGACGAATTCGGCATCCTGCTGCCCGAATCCGGCCCGCAGGTGGCCGAGAACGTGATCGAGCGCATTCAGAACATGCTGGCCATCCGCCGGGTGGGCGAAACCGAGGTGCCGCTATCGCTCTCGCTGGGTACAGCCACCGCCGAAAGCGGCGACATGCTGCGTAAGGTGGTGCGCATGGCCGATAACGCCATGTACCGCATCAAGCGCTCCAAGCCCGGCGCCCGCCCCGGCACCGGCTCGCTGGAGTTGTAAACTGCGCTGCTCTGGATTGGCAGAAACGTTTATTCTCGGATTTCTTTCACCACCTCAATCCCGTTCAGCATCATATGGTACAGAAAAACGGCGTGCATCAGATCGCCCGGGTGGGGGACTGCGCCGGTTTCCTTTGCCGTGTGCACCGGCAGATCGTAGGTCTCCACGCAATTGACCGGGACCACCACGCGCCGTTTGATCTGTCGCGCATTCGCGTCTAAGCGCAGGTGCATGGCCAGCTGGTACACGCACAGATCGGTGCAGTCGCCCACCACGATGAAGTTGTCCAGGTGAGGCTGGCTCGTGATCCATTCGTTCAGGCCGCTGTTCAAGGCTGCGTTGATCGAGTTCTTGGGTAATATGGTCATCTGGTCGAAGAACGGCAGCGCCTGAAAAGCCGCCACGGCTTCGGATTCGTGGGTCCCCCGGACGCAGTGGGCCGGGTATTGGGCGAACTCGACCGCATCCGGCTCGTGCGTGTCCTGGCTGAGCGCGATGTTGCGCACCCCCGCCCTCCAGGCTGCCTGGAACAGGCGCACGATGGGGTCGACCAGGCCGGCCACGCGCGGGCTGGCCAGCGGACCTTCATAACAGAACCCGTTGATGATGTCGACGGAAACAATCGCGCTGCGCTCCGGCGCAGGAATGGCTTCGGCCAGGCTCAATGCGGGCAGTCCGGCCAGCCAATCCTCGAGATAATCCAAAAAGGGGTGGGCCTTATCGGCCAGAGGAATGCTCGCCATCTTCGTCTCCTTAGTGTAATATGAACACTTTATCTCTGGCGAAACGAAAGCGGGTTTCCCCGCTCTTAGTGTCAACTTTACACCAGTATAATCGCTTTAAGGGAAAAGTCAAGGTGAATGTATTGTCGCCAAATTCGTACAGAACTATGACCCAAAACAGGAGCGCTGTTGGATCGCCGAGATGGATGGCGAGAACGTCGGTTCGGCCTTTCTGGTCAGAGAATCCAATCGGGTGGCCAGGCTGCGCCCATTGCTGGTTGAGCCGCGAGCGCTCGGGCCGGGCCACGGCAAGCGCCTGGTTGACGAATGCGCACGCACCGCACGCCAGCTCGGTTACCGTCAGATGACCCTATGGACCCATGACGTGCTGAGGGTAGCCCGTCATATTTACGAGAAAACCGGTTTTTGCCTGGTCTCGGGGGAACCGTATCATAGTTTCGGGCATGATCTTGTTGGCGAGACCTGGGAACTGGACCTGTGAGGGATGGCCTAAAACGAAAAGAAAACAGTTACAGAATAATGTACGTTATTTTTATGATTCGGTTATTGACAAAGTTATGATTCGGTTATATAATGAGATCACCATAACAAACGAATCCGATTCAATCACCACCTGGCATCGCCATCTGTCCTCGGATCGAAGAAACTGAGCTCTAGAGTGGCCATAGGGGGAAAGGAGTAACGGACTACCTTTGTTATCGTTAACATAATCGAATATGGGGTTAGATTGAGGCTTAGATCCAAGATCTCTATCTGGTCGCTTTGCCTGTCAGGCTGACAGGCAGGGATCTTTGGGGAGCCAATAGCGAAACCGGCAACGTCCTATAGTCGGTTTCGCTTTTTTTTATCGTCATTCGCGCATTCCATCATCAGGAAAGGCAGGGGAATCATGAAACTTTCCGCCGTTCTAAAACAGCTCGTCACCTTCTTTTATACCTTTGGACTCATGCTCGTCATCGCCGGCGTGATCCTCACCTCCGTGAACGTACCCGTTCAAGCCGCCAGTGGTTCGATATGGACCACATCTGCCCCATGCGATAAACCAGCTCCTCAGGATCAGAATCATTACAATATTTGGGATACGGTGCACATCCGAGGAAGCGGTTTCGATCCAAATAAGACATATGACTACAAAATCACGGGTAACCCAGGGGAATCGAGCGGCGATCCTGGTAAAGAGGTGGCTTCTGGTAGCGTGACTGCGGATAACAATGGGGATTTTTGTGTCGCGGCCTATACCGTCCAGCCTGACGATTGGGGCGAATATACCGTAGACGTGCTACCGGACAAGAATGACAACTACCGGGTCAATAAAGTCGCCACGGCCACCCCATTGCCGCCGACCAACACGCCCACCGAGATCCCCACCAATACGCCCACGTCCACCAGCACGCCTACTGAGACGCCGACCTCTACCAGCACGCCCACCGAAACGCCGACCTCTACCAGCACGCCCACCGAGACGCCGACCTCTACCAGCACGCCCACCGAGACGCCTACTTCTACCAGCACGCCCACCGAAACGCCTACTTCTACCAGCACGCCCACCGAAACACCGACCAATACGCCAACAGAAATCCTTCCACCGGGCGTTACGCCAACGGACACACCTACGCCTACAGAAACCAACACCCCCACTACGACGCCCACCTCTACCGGCACGCCTACTGAGACGCCGACCTCTACCAGCACGCCCACCGAAACGCCGACCAATACGCCCACACAAACCCTTACACCGACCAATACTCCCACCCTCCCGCCGGGTGTGACGCCCACGAATACTCCCACACCCACCAACACTCCTTTCCAGCCGGCCACTGCCACACCCACCAACACTGGCGTGCCGCCATCGGCCACAAATACAGCGACGCTCCCCCCTGGCGTGACGCCCACGCACACGAACACGCCTGTGCCGGGCGAGCCCACCAGCACGCCCGTCACCCCTACCCTGCCGGCTGGCGTCACTCCAACCAACACGGCCGCGCCCACCTTTGCGCCGCCGCCCACCACCACCAGCCAGCCGCCGGTGCTCATCCCCGTCACCGGCGCGGACATGCCCGGCACCTTCAACGAGCTGGCCCTCTACCGTACCCTGTTTATCAATCTGGGCCTGGCGCTGATCGGTCTTGGCATCGTCACCCACGGTTTGTACCTGAAGCTGCGCGAGTGAGATGCGCTGCCGCGCACCAACCCGGCGGTGTGCTATAATCGGACCTACTTAGAGGTAGAGAGCATGAAAAAGTATCTGCGGGTGAGCAACCTTTTAGTGATCACAGGCCTGGCGCTGGCCATCTTTGGAGTAGGATCTTCCTTCTTTGACATTCGCACCGGGCTGGCCGGAGGACTGGCCAGCCCGGCTTCCGATGCGGGACTGCCGGGCGCTGAGAACGAATCCGCCTACCCGGCGCCAACCGTCGCTCCCACGCTTGTCCCCCAGACGCAGTCATCCGAGCCAGCCGATCTGTCCAGCGACACTTTCTTGAGCCAGGAGCTGCCCTCCCCCACTCCTCCATCAACGGATTCCCGGGTCTACATCCCCTTGCGCATCGTCATCCCCGCTATCGGTCTGGATGCGCCCATCGTCGAAGCCCAGTATAAGCAGCTCAAATGGGGCGCCCAGACTTTTCAACAATGGGAGGCGCCAGACAAGTTCGCCGCCGGCTGGCTGCCCACCTCGGCCACGCTCGGTCTGCCAGGCAATACAGTTTTGGATGGGCACCACAATGTTTACGGCGAGGTCTTCCGCCACCTGGTCGACCTGAAAGCGGGAGATCTGATCCAGGTTTATTCAACCGAGCGCGTGTTTTACTACCAGGTGACCAACCGCATGATCCTCAAAGAGCGCGACGAGCCGTTGAGTGTGCGCCTGGCCAACGCTCAATGGATCGAGCCCTCTAACGATGAGCGGCTGACCCTCATCACCTGCTGGCCGTATTATTCCAACACCCACCGACTGATCATCGTCGCCCGCCCAATCGGCTCTGCCTCATTGAGCAAGGAGGACACGCAGGACCGTTGAGGCGCCCTCTTCCCCTCTTGACTTTCTCCGCGACATATTTATAATATCTTTCATAATAATTTCACTTATTCACGCTGGCAGGAGTCATGATATTGCTCTGCATCTGTATCGGGTGGGGCTGATCGCCAGCGCCCTGCCAATATCAGCGAATCCCCCTCTCTTTCGCGCAATGGATGCGGGCGCGGCGCGGTCCCGCCTTTATATGAGCTGAGCGGCCGTCGGCTGTGCAGACAGTTGCCCGGCAGCCCACCCACGGCTTCTGCCGCGGCTTTCTTGTCCACCGGGGCCGTTGCCGTCGTGTTTCAACCCTCTCTTACGAATGGCTTTATGACCGGAGGTTGCGATGTCTCTGTTTGTCGTTCGGCATCAACACAGCGCTGAAACCTGCCCTGCCAGGGATGCCAACATGGGCCAGATGCTGTTGAAGCACCTCAGTCCCCGCAACGCCAGCCAATACGGCGTCACCATCTACGGCGACGGCGTGGTTGATGGTCAGCACACCCTTTACCTGATCGTGGAAGCCAATCATTCCAGCCAGGTGGAGGAATTTATGCAACCCTTCCGCCAGGCTGGCAGCGTTGAGGTGATGCCCGCCTCCACCTGTGAGGCGGTGGTAGCCAGGGCTGGCTGCTAGCGTTCGATTGCGCTTCAATCCGAGTCGGGGGACAGAATACACATTGGTTTGCCCGACTCGGCCTTGTAGCTCGATTTCAGCCGGTAAATCCGGTCTGGCATCTCCAAGGATGACCTGACGTCATCTTTCATCGGTGCGCATTCTGTAGTACAGTGGGGGTATGAAAGCCATCCCTTTTACCCCCATGCGCAGAGCGGACCGCGCGGTCAATGACGACGCCTGGATCCGCGCCATGCTCCAGGCTGCTCCCACCGGCGTGCTGGCTGTAGCAGGACGCGAGCGGCCTGTGGTAAACACCAATCTGTTTGCCTTCGCAGAAGACGAGGGCGCCATCTACTTTCACACCGCCCACGAGGGGCTGACCCGTGTTTCGATCGAGGCCAACAATTATGTATGCTTCACTGTTAGCCAGATGGGTCGCCTGCTGCCCGCCGACACGGCCAAAGGCATGAGCGTGGAGTTTGCCAGCGTGGTGGTTTACGGACGCGCCGAGATCGTCGAGGACATCGAAGAAGCCCGGCGCGGCCTGCAGCTCCTCCTGGATAAGTATTTCCCCCATCTTCGGCCCGGGCGGGATTATCGCAGCATCGAGATGGATGAGGCTGGACAGGCAACCGTCTATCGCATCCGCATCGAGGAGTGGAGCGGCAAGCGCAAGCAGGCGCCTGAAGATTTCCCCGGCGCATTTTCCTTCCCGGATAAAATGTCCTCGATTGCCTTCCCTGCCGAAGGCTGAGGAATCAGGATTTCGAGCGGTGATCAGATATTTGTGGGCTCATCTCCTTTGCCTAAAGATCTTTCCAGCCATGCCCAAAGCGAGACAGCAAGGGCAGCCAGCGCGGAGATGAGCAAATCGATACCGCTGAGCGGCGGTATGCCGAGCATACCCCGTAAGGGCGCCCAATATAATGCCGCCAATTGAAGCAGGGCGCTCAACCCGCTTGCAGGCCATATCCAGCTTCTGGGTCCGGCCTCCCTCTGGCGCGGAAGGAGGGTCACAGCGTGACCAGCCTGGGCAAAACCCAGCGCAGCCAGCGTCATCGCAGCCCAATCCGCCTTTCCCGTCATCCAAGCCCACCAGCCCAGGCCCGCCGCCGCCAGCCCCATGACCAAACCGCGCCGCACCGCCGCCCGGTATGAACGTCTGACCAGCGTTTCCACTGCACAGATTGGAGGCCGGCGCAGGCTATCCCGCTCGCCAGGTCCGCAGGCCAGCGCCAGACCGGGCAGCCCGGTGACAATCAGGTTCAGCCATAACAGTTGCAAGACGGTCAACGGCTCGGGCATACCCAACACCAGCGCGGTGAGAACCGTCAGCAGCCCGCCTGCCGCGTTGGCCAGCGTATAGGCGATGACGCGGCGGATTTTCCCGAAAGCGCGCCTGCCCTCTTCCACTGCGGCCGCGATGGCGGCGAAATTGTCTTCCAGCAGCACCATGCTGGCGGCTTCCTTTGAAACCGGTGTGCCTGCGTTGCCCATGGCGAAGCCAATATCGCTGCGCTGCAGCGCCGGAGCATCGGCAATCCCCTCGCCGGTCATTGCCACAACCTGGCCGCGTCTGTGCAGCGCCTCGAGGATGGATAACCTGTGCTCAGGAAAAATGCGCGCGTAAACGGCCACGCCTTCCACCACCCGTTCCAGCTCAGGCAGCGTGAGCTTCTCCATTTCTTTTCCGGTCAGCATACCGCGCCCCTCTCCGCTCAAATCCAGGAGATTGAGTTGTCGGGCGATTCTTTCGGCGGTGAATGGATGATCGCTGGTAATCATCACCGGGCGAATGCCCGTTTCCTGGCAGGCGCGTATGGCCTCGATGACCTCCGGTCGGGGCAAATCCATCAACCCTACCAGGCCCAGCAGGATCAGATTGGTTTCCAGCACGCTGGCAAATTCCTCTCCGTGGCGGGTATCAGCCGCGGTGCGTGGAAGTCCGCTGAGCTCCTCAGGCGGCTCTTCGAATGGTGGGGGCAATGTGGCAAGCGGACGATAGGCAACAGCCATCACGCGCTGACCGTGTTCCAGCAATTCCTGTTCGTACTCCCACAAGCGAGCCCGCCAGGCGTCGTCCAGGCGGACGACCTTTTCATCCACCCGTACGAAGGCCGATACGTCCAGCAGGGCTGGGAAGCTGCCCCTGGCAAATGCAATGAAGGGTTGGCGCGCATGAAACAGCTCGGCGACCGGCTTTTCGACCTCATCCAGATGGGGCGTCAGGCGGGCGGCGTGAATCGTGCTCATCCGTTCTCGCTCGTAGGAAAACGGAATTCCTCCGAGACGGGGAAAGAGGCGATCCAGGCGCGGTTTGTACAATCCCAGACGGGCTGCCGAAATCAGCAGCGCCGCCTCGCTCGGGTCGCCAATGGTGGTGTAATCGCCCGAACCGTCTGTGCGGCGGTGCAGCAGGGCGTCATTGCACAGGGCGCATCCTGCCAGCAGCATCCGGTGCGTCGCATACGGTGTCTCGAGCCTTTGTTCGTCCGAATTGAGCACCGGCCGCCCGCGTTCCAGCATCCCATCCAGGGATAGACGATGGCCGCTGGCATCCACGAGAGTCGCCCTGAAGCGGTTTTGGTCGATCAAGGCGGTCTTGTCGGTGCAGATGGTGGTCACCGAAGCGAGGGCTTCGACCGCCTGCAGCCGCCGCACCAGCACCCTGCGCCGATGGATGCGCCTTGCAGCCGACGCCAACGCGAGAGTCACCAATAAGGGCAGGCTTTCCGGCACGGTCGCCACGAAGATGGATGGCACCGCCTGAAAAATAGCGATGGAGGATATCCCTCGCAGAAAGCCGGCCAGACCCGTCAGCGCTGCCGCCCCTAGCGCCGCGATCACCAGCCGGCGTTTCAATCCCGCGATGGCTCTCTGAAGAGATGACCCGGACAGGCTTCCTGGTTCGTCCTTACCCATCAGGCTGGCGATGCGGCCCAGCTCGGTTCTCATGCCGGTGGCCACCACCACTGCCGTCCCGCGGCCGGAGATGATCGAGGTGCCCAGGTAGACCATGTTATGGCGCTCGCCGGGTAAGACCGCCGCATCTCTCACCGGCTGGGGTACTTTTTCGACCAGGTGAGTTTCACCGGTCAATGCCGCTTCCTCGGCGCGCAAATTGACCGTTTCGATCAGGCGGGCATCGGCCGGCACGGCCTCGCCGGCCTCCAAAAGGATCACGTCACCGGGCACCAAGCTGACCGCCGGCACTCGCTGCTCCCTGCCATCGCGCCGCACCCGTGCCCACGGTGGGGCAATGCGCCTGAGAGCCGCCAGGGCTTCTCCGCGGCGATGCCCTTTTGCCGCATCCATTGCTACACCCAGCGCCGCAGCAATCAGCACCATACCGCCGGTGAAGGCGTTGCCCAGCGCGAACAGGCCTATCGCTACCGCGGTGAGCAGCAGCGTCGCCGGCTCAATAAGCTCTCGTACGAGAAATCCAAGCGGGAATCTCGACGGACCCCCTTCCAGTTCATTTTTGCCGAAGCGCGCCAGTCGGGCAGCGTGCTCTTCCGAGTTCAGACCCGAGCGTGGGTTTACCGTCAGGGCATCGAGCACCTCATTTGCGTCCAGCATGTGCCAATCACTAATTTCTGGTTGGACCGGAATCTTCTCACTCATATGCGCGCATTATACGTTCGTTTACCCTGTTTCAGCCAAAAGCGGCCTGCGAGTCCAAACGCAGAATTTTATATTCACAAACCTTTAATATCTGTCACATTAACCCCGAATCGTTGAAACATTTTGTCAGCGTTTGTGTTATTGTATACGGTGTTGTGCTCCTTGTTGGTTTGGACTCCCCTTTCATGAGAGTATGCATCGATGAAAATGATTGTGGTAAACTTAATTCTGCATGAGATGCAGAACATAATGTGAAGGATGGAAAGCTGTGTCCTTCTCTGGCAACAGCAAAATCATCCCTGGTAAGAACGAATAATAAAAACAGGTATGGAGACTATTCGCAAAGACATCCCCAATCACTTCAGCCTGCCGCGGCGCATCAGCCGTCTGGCTGATCTAACATACAATTTGTGGTGGGTCTGGAACCCCGACGCCCAAAGGCTTTTTTCACAAATCGACAAAGAGCTTTGGGAACGCATTTATCATAATCCAGTGGCCTTCTTGCGTCAGGTTGAGCGGCCCAAACTCAACGCGGTAACCTACGATCGGTATTACCTGGAAGCATACGACCGGGTTTTGCGCAATTTCGACGCCTACATGAAGGCGGAAGATACCTGGTTCAAACAGAATTTCCCTGATCGGGTTGGTCAAGAAATCGCCTATTTCTCCTTCGAGTTTGGCCTCCACGAATCGCTGCCGGTTTACGCCGGCGGCCTGGGCGTCCTTTCGGGTGACCACTTGAAGGGAGCCAGCGATCTGGGCCTGCCGCTTTTCGCAATCGGCTTTTTGTATACCCAGGGGTATTTCTCGCAGAAAATTACCGAGGATGGCTGGCAGGAAGCCCGTCCGATACATTTCCAGTTCGAAGAGCTGCCCATCATTCCCCTTATGACTTCCGATGGACAGACCGTTACGATCTCGGTGAGCCTGCCCGGCCGCGAAGTCAGCGCGCGCATATGGATGATCCAGGTCGGGCGGGTGCCTCTCTATCTGCTGGATACGAACGTCGAGCAGAACAACACTGCTGACCGCCTGCTGACCGCCCGCCTGTATAACAGCGACCCGGAGATGCGCATCTCCCAGGAAATCATCCTCGGCGTTGGCGGTGTGCGCGCGGTGCGAGCGCTGAACCACAATCCGGCCGTGTGGCACATGAACGAAGGCCATTCAGCTTTTCTCACTTTGGAGCGTATCCGCGAGCTGGTCGCTTCTGGAATGAGCTTCGAACAGGCCAGCGAAAAGGTGCGCGCGAGCAATGTGTTCACCACCCACACGCCCGTCCCCGCTGGCAATGACGAATTCCCCATCTGGCTGATCGAAAAGTATTTCGCCTATTTATGGCCTCAATTGAGTCTGACCCGCGAGGACTTCATCAACCTTGCTCGTAATGTCACCCCTTGGGGCGCGGAGACCTTTAGCATGCCGATCCTGGCGTTGCGCCTGGCTGAGCAGCGCAACGCTGTGTCCGAGCTGCACGGACGCGTGGCACGTAAAATGTGGCATTTTCTCTGGCCAAACCGCCGCGAGGAGGATGTGCCCATTACTCACATCACCAACGGCGTCCACCTGGCCACCTGGCTCGCCCGACGCATGCGCCTGCTGTTCGACCGCTACCTCGGCCCCGATTGGCTCGAAAACAGCGATGACCCGGACGTTTGGCAGGCGATCGAGAACATACCCGATAATGAGCTCTGGTTGGTGCGACGTCACCTCAAGCGCAAGATGGTCGGCTATATTACCGAGCGCGCCAGACGACAATGGCTGACCGGCACGGTTCATCCCATACAGACCATCGCGGCGGGAGCATTGCTCGATCCCTACTCTCTCACCATCGGTTTTGCCCGGCGCTTCGCCACCTACAAGCGCGCCAATTTAATCCTGAGAGACTACGATCGACTGCTCGAATTGCTGAACCGCCCCAACCAGCCCGTGCAGATCATTTTCGCCGGTAAAGCCCATCCAGCCGATGAACCCGGTAAACTCCTCATCCAGGAAGTCTATCGGGCGGTGAAGGATGCCCGCAACGGCGGACGTCTGGTATTCCTGGAAGATTATGACCTGAACATCGCCCGCTACCTGGTTCAGGGCGTGGATGTATGGCTGAACACGCCGCGCCGCCCGAACGAGGCCTCGGGCACGTCCGGCCAGAAGGCCGCCTTGAACGGCGTTCTCAATTTCTCCGTATTGGACGGCTGGTGGCGGGAGGGCTATAACGGTCACAACGGCTGGGCCATCGGCGATGATAGCGATTACGAGGATCCCAATCAACAGGATGAAGCCGACGCCGAATCCCTGTACGACACCCTGGAGAACGAGATCATCCCGCTCTATTACAGCAGCCGTTCGGCTGACAACCTGCCGGGGGAATGGATCGCGCGCATCAAGGAATCCATCCGCACCATCGCGCCCCAATTTGGCATGCGCCGCATGGTCAAAGAGTACATGAATTCTCTTTATCTCCCCGCCATGGAAGCATACCATGCTGCCGAAGCTGCATTAACCCCGAAGGATTAAAGTGCCTTCCCTGCTGACTGTGCCCGCTCTGCTCAGCGCCCTGTTGATCTTCTTTCTACGCGTGGGCGACATGAGCCTGGATACAATGCGCCTGTTGTTTGTGGTGCGCGGCAATAAAAAGGTGGCCTGGATCCTCGGCTTTTGCCAGTCTATCATTTTTGTGGTGGCCATCAGCACGGTGCTGACCCATCTGAACAATCCACTCAACATCGTTGGCTATGCCGCCGGCTTCGCCACCGGCAATGTGGTCGGCATGTGGATAGAGGGGCGGCTCGCCATCGGGCACGCTCAACTCACCATCATCAGCTCGACTCGCGGGGTTTATGCAGCTCAAAAACTGCGCGAGGCCGGCTTCGCCGTCACCGAGATCCCCGCGCGGGGCAAGGATGGCACTGTCAGCGTGCTGCATTGCAGCGTCCTGCGGCGCGATCTCTCGCGCATCCAGGAGCTTATCTTGGAATCCGACCCATCCGCCTTCATGACTGTCGAAGATATGCGCCCGTTGCGGCGCGGCTTTTTCCGGGCATGATAACCCGGTTGGCCGGCCGCATCTTAAGCTGAGCTTTAGGATGCAACCGGCCAATGATACATTTACGCTAAAGTCAATAACCCTTTACCGACTGATGATCGGTAAATTCAGCGTGTAACCCTTCCCACAGCGCACGACATAGCGGGCGTCCGGGCCGGTGACGCGCGCATCGGCCGGCGCGATGCGCAGATAATAAGGGCCGCTGTCCGGCGCCACCCACCACAGGAAGGCTGCGCTGGCGACGGGCTGCGCCGGCGTTGCGCCGCTGATGGCGTTGCCATTGCGATCATAGAGCAGAAAAGCCGGCGCTGCGATCGACCCTTCCGTTGGGACAGCCCAAATTAGATACTCTTCGCCAGCCACCGGCGTGAACCGCACCCAATCCGTGTCGCCGGGGCAGAAGGTGTGCGTCTGGCTTTCTCCCAAATTCAGCGTTCGTGCGCTGGCCATCTCGTTGTCGCCTTCGAAGCTGTCGTTCGTGCATGCGGTCAGGGTGCGCGTGCTGGCCGATGCGCTGGCTGGGAACGCCTGAACATTGCCTGCCCGATCGATGCCGCGCACGCGGAAACCGTAGGAGTGCCCTGGGCCGCCAATAAACCAGGTGCTGGTCACGCTGGCAGGGAAATGGCCCACCGGCTGCCAGGCTCCCCCGTCCTGGCTGTATTCGACGTCGAAGCCGTCTATACCTGAAAGCGCGTCCGTACCGGTCCAGCCGATGCGGAAGGCACCATTTGGTTCGCTGCTCGGCAGAGGCGTCATGCTCGAGCTGGGCGGCGTATTATCCGCTCCCAGGTTCCAGGCAACCGCGCCGCTCCAGTTGCCCGCCGCATCGAACGCCTTCACGAACACCGCAGGGCAAGGACCGCTCGTCGGACATGCGCCTTCTTTTGGGACGGTCGTGTTCAGCACGGCAGTCCAGCCATCACTGCCATCTGTGTCAGTGCCTGCCAATATCCAGTTGCCGCTTTCCCAATCCTCGCTGTGATAATAAAACTCGACCTTAACGATCTGCTGGCCGGGAGAACTGGCGGTGGCGCGCAGGGTGACATGTTGGCCAATGTAGCTGTTGGAATAGGGATAATCCAGCGACACGACCGGCTCGTCCATCACCGATTGGGTATAGACGATCAGGTTGTAGAAATAATTCGGGCCGCCCGCACCCGGATGGTTGTAATCCTTAACCTTGACGTAATAGGTTCCATCTTCGGGTAACTGGTAAGTGACGAGCGAATCCTGTAATTTGCCGGGCAGCCGGTCGTCATTTTCTGCCAATACGGTCCGCCCATCATGATCCAGCAAGCTCACCACCGAATCCAGCTCCGACGGCGGATTGAGACTCTTTGCAGACAGATCGATGACCACCTGGTCTCCCGCCTTGCCGGTAAAGCTGTAATAATCCACATCCCCCGATGGACAGATGCTGGCCTGAACCAACTGACCATAGCTGATCGGCAGGGCAGACGCCGACGTATCGTTGGGTTCCTCAGGCGTGGCGCAACCAATTGGCGCGATGGCGTTGATCGTCACGTCGTCGATGTACCAGCCTTCGAAATCGTTCAGGTTGCTGACCGCGTAATCTCCGGTCTGGAAATCGAAGCGCACCCGGATCACATGACCGGCGTATTTCGACACGTCGATCGCCGGGCTATCGTGCCAGACATTCTCTGGCCAGCCCCATGCAGGCTGGTCGTCGGTGAGCCTCAGTACGTTCTCAAAAGGACCGTTATCCTGGGCAATCTGCACCATACGCGCATCCCAGAGATCACCCGGACTCTCCGTCTTCACCCAGTATTTGAAGCGCAGGAAGTACGCTTTGCCATCGTTGGGGATCGCTATTCCCGGCGACGTCAACCCGTTTTCGCGTATCAGGCCGTAAACCGTGCTTCCCGCCCGCACATACATGCTATGGGTGCCGTCAGCCGCACGCAACGTGCTCAAGCCCCAATATTTGCCCGTGTTCCAGTCGGTGATGGACGATTCGAAGCTCTCCGTATACGGTACGCTGCGAACGACCGGGATGCTGTTATCGCCCTTGGTGAAAATGAACGAACGCTTGGCCGTCCAGTCGCTTTCTCCCGTATCATTGCGCGCTTTTACCCGCCAGGTATACGTATCGGTGCCGCCCGACCACGGCAGCGATCCCAGATACCACACCGTACCGGGCTGCCAATCCAGGGTGCGATAAAGCGTATCATTGCGGTACAGTTCAGCCTTGAACTCGCGCGCCCCGCCTCCATCGTGCCAGATCAATCCCAATGAGCCGTAAGCGCTCAAATTTGGCTCGCCGTCCGCCGGCCAATCCAATATGGGGACGTTGGGCAAGCCCTGTCGTTTTTCCACTTTGAGCGAGCCGACTTTGTTCGCCCCGGTTGTCAGCGGCTGTCCGCTCGAATTTACGTAATTGGGATCCGTGGATATTTGCGCGCCAGCGCGGTTATCTGCCAGGTTGCGATCATCACCCTGCAGCGTCTCCGCGCGCTGATCGTAATTGCTGTTCAGATAGAGCACCGCCTGCACGTTAGATCCAACCTGCACCGAAGCAATCTGGCCATTCGAGATGGGGCTGAACGAGGAGACGTCCGGATATTGGCCAATGGACAGTTTCTTGCACAATCCACTGAAGTTGGGCTGCGAGTAAATGGCCACCTGATCGGGAGAGGGATTGCACGGTGGGGGCGGCAGAGAATGGCAGGAATTGTTGTAGATCTGGCGCAGCCCGGGCAATCCCAACGAGCGGTTGCCTTCCATGTCGAAAACGTACAGCGCCAGGCTGACCGGTCCATCCGGCACGCCCGAAGCGCACAAGTTGATATTGGCGGCAAACGGACTTTGGGTCAGATCCGGACCTATCGGCCGCCATGTCCCATCATAATTGGCGACGATTTGCATTTTGACCACCTTGCGGTCGTCGCTGCCCCATCCTGCGATCGTCGTCTCGGCCGAGGTGATGGTCGCGCCTTTATCCGGGCTGACCAGGTCGCCGGTGGGCGGGTTCGTACCCTGGTTGCCGGATACATACTCGTCTCCATCCACATACTGGCTGCCATATGACGGCCAGTTCGTCGCTTCATAGCGCGTGCGAGGGCGGCCGCCGTTCACGGAAACATCATCAAAGGTGATGTCCACTGAAGCCCCCCACGTGTAATAATCGCCGCTGCTGGTATACGCCGTGAAAGGATTCGTGACGACCATGAAATGCAGATGGTGACCGCTGCTGTAGCCGGTATCATCCGCATTGCCGATGTACTGGCCCTGGAGCACCTGAGCACCAACCTTTCTCAGCTCGCTGGGGAGTGAATCGTATGCCATGTGCAGGTAGATCTGGTAGGTGGTTGGTGTGGTGCTGCTGTCTTTCAGGGTGAGAAAATTGGTGCATGTGGTCGAACCGTTGGGGCATCCCCATTTATAGGCAAAAACTTCCCCTCCGCGCGCGGCCAGCAGCGGGAACATGGTGCCATCAGCAAAATCGAACGCGTACCGGCAATAAGTGATCGAACAGGAATTGTAGATCAAAAAATGGCCGATGCTGCCCGTCAACTGTTTGGCCAGACCTTTTGCCCATGGGAGTTTATAGCCGCTAAACACCACGGAGGATGTTTCCGGCGAGACCGTTTTGGGTTCTTCGGGGAGCAGCAGGTTGCGCAGAAAATTCCCGTTCAGCTCCTCCGGCAGGCTGGCGATGGCCTCTTTCCAGGCGTCCGTTCCGGGCAGCAGCAGGTCCCAGGTGCCGGTGGGAGCCAAAATGCCCTTCGCATCCACTCGTCGGCCGATGGCGGGGCTGAGCTCGGTCGCGATGACCTCGCCTGTGCGCACATCCACCGGGGCCAGCCACACCACGGCTTCGGTGTTCGATCCGGCCACGTCGACGTGATCGATTTTCCATTCAAAAGTGCTGACTGCCAGAGTTTTGGCCTGAGGGTTTCGTTCAATGGCCTTCTGGAGCGCTTTCTGGAAATCACCGCTTTGCTGATCAATTTCGCCCCCCGTAGGCGGCGGTGGCGCAGCCTGGGCCCTGCTAGCCAATAGAATGGATGCTGTGAGAATCAGAGAAACGCAACCCAGGAGCAGCTTGATCATCATTTTGAAAGGGGACATCAGGCAACCTCTGCCGATAATTGGGTGGAGTAACGAAAGTCGCGGCCCATACCATCTCAATCGGCCGATGAGCGTGAAAGCTCGCCCCGTAATCGTTGCAAGTTTTGCACCAGGCGCGCTCACGTCCTTGGCAAGGACCCGGATACCCGTCATGGCGTCCGGTTCCTCCCCTTTATATCCATTGAAGGCTCATCCGCCCGATTGGGCACCCGTTAAGGTGATAGGCGCAAACCGGGAGAAGTTCAAAACGTTGATTCAGGGTGTTGACGTTGGAGAAAGGTTGGGCGAATTGTTCTCCCCGGTGATGTCCTGCACGTATTGCAGCGCTCCCTGGCATCCATCCGTCAAATGGGCGGACACGTGATTCCAATCCAGGCGCTCGCCCGCGCGGATGGCGCCATTGATCGCATCCGTCAGGCAACCCGAGCCGGCGTTGTAATTCGCCAGGGTGAAGCGCCATAAATCTTCGTAGGATGCCACCATGCCGGGCGCCTGGCGTGTGGCCGCTGAGACGATTCCGCTCACCTGCTCGCAGTTCGCCAGCAACGTCCTGGCGAAGACGCGGACGCTGTAGTCGGCCCGCGACAAGTCGATGCCCATACTGCAATCGGGACACTGGGCATTGACCTTGCTCAACAGAGCTCCGCGCAGCGTGGCCTGCTGTTCGGCTGTGAGGGTGGTGAACCCGCGCAAGCAGGTGTCCTGCGAGAACACAAGCGGGCAGAATTGACTGTAAAAGCTGTAATTCCAGCCTAACAGCGTATCCGCGCCGTTTTCGGTCAATTGCCCCAGGCCGACCTCTTTCTGATTCTGGTACATACCCGGCCAGAACTGGCTCTCACGGCTGAAGATGCGTTTGATCAATTGCGCGGGAATGCCGGTATCCTTAGCCGCATCGAAGATGTCCTTGTTGAACTTATTTTGCCACTCCGCCACCTGTGGACCGGCCTGTTCCAGGCCGCATTGGTTGGCCACGCCCGGCGAGGAAAGCCCGCCATCCGGGCAGCCGCTGGCGTCCACGTAACCTTGCTCGATTAATGCCCCCGCCAGATAGTAATACGGCACCTCGGTGGTCAACCCCGCCGGGTCGGATGGAGTGGTCAGCCATTCGGGCGGGCCGCCAAGGTCGGGGAAGGACTGCCAGGTTTGCGAGCAACTCGCCAGCGGAGCGCCGACCCACCGGTCGCTGATCACACCCACATACCACATGCGGTGCGTGTCAGACGGACCCTCCGGCGCCATGAAATCCCCCCACGGCACGGCGCGCACCAGGGCCGAGTAGGTGGCCGTCGAATCCCCAAAACTCGAATCAGCCCAGAACTCCACCTCAACGCCTTGCTGGCTGGTGGGCTGCAGGGGAATCGTACAGCTTGCTCCCCCACAGCTAAACGGCTGGTCGCCCACTCGCCCCTGGATGTCTATGATCGTCTCGTTGGGCAGAGGTTCCCTGGCCGTGATCAGTAGAGACGGGAGCTGATCACAGGCGTTTTGAGGCGGTACCGGATTGCAGCCGGTGATCGAAATCCATGCCTCCGGAGGCGGCAGATTGATCGGGATCTCTCGCTGAAGGGTGTAATTGCCCACCAGGTGCAAATACAGCCCCTTACACTGGCTGGACTGGTCGCTGCTCACCACCGTGCACGGGCCGGTCTGCTGCCAGGCCGATTGCAATTGTGAGCCGCATTGCAGCCCAATGTCTTCGGCCGTCGGCAGACCGTCATGCTCGATAAAAAGCTTGCAGGCGAGCTGATTGTTCGACCAGAACAACAGCCACCATTCGTACTGCACCACGTTGATCTTGATAGTTGTCTTGCGCTCAGGCCCCTGAGCGGGAGGCGGAGACGAGGTCTGAGCCAGGGCCGGCGCCAGCCCCCAACTGGCAGCCATCATCGCCAGCAGAAGCGCTGCCGCTCCCAGACTTGTGATCCAATGCCTGATCCGCCTCATCCTGTTCAAAGACAAGAATCCTCAAGATGCGCGATTCTGATTAATCGGACATCCCCTCTTACCCCTTCATTCAGGGATGATTTCATTTTACATTAGCCTGGGGCTGCTGAAAAGTATGAAATGTGCTCTCATCCGATACCCGATCGGATGCCCATCACTCAAGGCGGGCTGGTCGCGATCGGGGACTCAGTGGGTGAAGGGGTGGCGGTTGGCGTGAGAGCCTCTGTGGCCGTCCGGCTGGGCGTTGGCGTCGGGGTAAAGGTGGGTGTGGCGCTGGCGGTGGGCGTGGCAGTCTCCGTGGGTTGAGGTGTAACCGTCGCCGTGGGGGTATTGGTCGGGATTGGCGTGTCGGTGGGCGTGGGCGAGACGGTCAGCTCATACTCCAGCGTCTGGACGATCTCGGAAAGCGGCGCCGGCGACTGGGCGGCGTCCAGCGCCTGCTGCAGCAGCGCCTGAACCGGCTGCCGTCTGGGCAAGAAAACCTGCGCCTGAGGGGAAAGCTGCCAGACATCCACCTGGTCGGCGCCGATCGTGAAGAACCCCAATCGTCCCGGATCTCCCAGTTTGAGCGCCAGCGGAACCGCTTCGGCCAGCTCGCCCAAGGTGACGTTCGTATCCATGCCTGGCGCCAGCGCATCGAAAAGGTCAGGCAGACGCACCAGGGCGCCTCCGCGCACTAACCGCTGGAAGATCGCCTGGATCAGGTCCTGCTGGCGGCGCAGCACATCGAACGGGTCGATTGGATCCTGGGCCCTGCCGTAGCAGAAGGCGAGCTGTCCATCCATTGTGATGATCCCCGCCGGTAGGTTGCCGCAATCGTACGGCATGGGAATCAACACCGGCACCTGAATTCCGCCCAGCTCATCCACCAAGCGCATGAAATCGGAAGGATGCGCGACCGCCCAGCGCGTCGGGCGCAGCCCAAAATTGTAGGCGACCGCCTGCACCACCATCTGCACCCCGCCGATCGCATATGCTGCATTGAGGCGCTGCATCCCAAATCCCGGCAGGTAGACGAACAAATCCATCGGTACCGCCACCAGGCTGGCCTTGGCCAGTCGGGGATTGTAAATCACGATGTGGATTGCGATCGCCCGCCCGTTGTAAGGCAGCTCGCGGTCCACCCCTGCCAACACGGCGACTTGCGTATCCTCATCGATGTGCAGGCCGCTCAGCGGCGGGGGGATCGGGGTGGGCGGCGTGAGACTGGGGCCAGGGAAGCCATCCCACACGGGTTGTGTTCCCGCCGTGGTTGGCGATGAGGTCGGTGAAGGGGTGGCCGTCTGGGTGACAGGGTAAGTGGGAGGCGGGGTGGGGGTTCGCTTCGGCCCACCAAAAACCACACAAGAAGCCGCGAGCAGGCCAAATAAAACGCCGGTCAGGAAGACCCGATAGGCGTTGCTTCTTATTGGGACGCGGGTGAATCTCATCGCGGCTCTCTGGTGAGATTATAGCATGGGCAAAAAGCGACGCCCAAGACCCATGTCGCACGGCCGGTCTTCTGATCTGTGGGATCGCCTCGTCCCCCGCCAACAATCCGGCCTGGGCGAGGACCGCTGGCCGCCCGGCCTTCAGCTTACCGCTTGCTTCACCGGCGCGGCGTTTTCCCCGTCCATCTTGTCCATACCTGCGCCGTGGCGCGCCACGGAGCGGCGACGATCAACCGCTGGACGAGCTGCTCGTTGGACATTTCCAGCGAGAAGATGGCCACGTGTTTCTTGTGCTTCTGGGCGGCATTCTTGGCCACCGAAAGGAGAAAACCGGTCTTGCCCGAACCAGGACGCCCGGCGATGATTAACAGGTCGGACTTTTGCAGACCGCCCAACAGGCGGTCAATATCGATCAGCCCTGTGGGAACACCGTAAATCTCGTCGGTGCGCTGGGAAAGCTGATCGATGCGGTCGTAGTACTCGCTCAGCACCTGCTGGATGGGCTCCACATCCCGCCGCAAGCGCCGTTCGCCCACACCGAAGATGGCTTTCTCGGCTTCGTCCATCACCGTCTCGACGGACTGCGCCTGGTTGTATGCCAGCTTGGCGATTTCATTGGCTGCGGTCAGCATCTTGCGCCGTACGGCCGCTTCCTCCACCATGCGGCCGTAGGCCTCGGCGTGCAGCGAGGACGGAACCTGGTTGACCAGCGCAGTCAGATAGGCCGGTCCGCCAATTTCAGCCAGGTGGCCCGCTTGCTCCAGTTCACTGGATACGGTCAGAAAGTCGATCGGCGAGCGGCGTTCGTGGAGACGGGTGAAAGCCTCCCATATCCAGCGGTTGCGGTGGATGTAAAAATCATCGGGCTGAAGGAATTGGGCTACGTCGTAGTACGCCTCGGGATTGATCAGCACCGCGCCGATGACCGCCTCTTCGGCTTCGCGGTTGCTCGGCACGACCTGCGGCTCGGCAACCGGGCTCTCTTCACCAGGGGATACAGGAAAATCATCCATAATCTGACTCGTCCAGCGTCATCAGATGCCGCGCCGCGTCCGCGGCTTCAAAGGCAAAATCGCAACGACTTGGTCAAAAAAACCGGGGCGACCAGCAGGTACGCCGGCGCACCCCGGTGATCTTCTGCGGGTGTGGATTATTTTTTGCGACGGGGGCCTTCCTCACCTTCATCGCCGGCATCCCCTTCCCCTTCCTCGCCGCTGTTTAAATTGTCCAGGTCCAGTTTCTGCAGAAAATCTTCGAACACTTCCAGATGCTCTTCACTGGCCTCGGGCTGCGTTTCTTTGCCGGTGTCTTCCGTTTTCGCCAGACTGGCCGGTTTCTCCTCAATGTCTTGTTCGGGGATGATGCCAGCCGAATCCATCACTTCGCGCGAGACCAGGATCGGCACGTGTGCGCGCACCGCTAGTGCCAGCGCATCGGATGGGCGTGAATCGATGCCCATCTCATGTCCGTTCACCTCGACCACGATATTGCCGTAAAACACGTCGTCTCGTAACGAGATCACTTCCACACGCAGAATGCGGGCGTTGAGAGCTGTAAATACATTCTTGAGCAGATCGTGCGTTTGCGGCCGGGCGAGTTCGACATCCTGCAGCGCAATGGTGATCGATTCTGCCTCGTACGGCCCGATCCAGATCGGCAGGTAGCGTTCTGCATTGGCCTCACGTAGAACGACAATGCGCTGCTGGTTGGTCAAGCTGACGCGCACGCTGTCGATCAGTACCTCTATCATTTTCGCCATGGTACAACCTCTCTCACCGGAACCACAAGACCGGATATCGCATTTATTCTAACACGGTGGGATTGAGGATGCAACTAGATCACAGATGATAAAGATGATATTATGTGTGCCCTTTGGAAGATTTGGATTGATTTGCAGTTTTCTTAACATTTTCAAGCCTCAATGCGGTATAATGGTAACATAAATCCTGAAAGATGCAGTATTACTGCGGCGAGCGAAAAATCTTATCTTAGAGCAGACCGGCTGGCTCCAGTCACCTGGGTGCCAGTATAGCGCCAGTATGGATCAACAGCGATCAATGGTCATTCTTATCCGCCCTGATTAACCACCAGTACGGGAGTCATTTTACCAAACCAGTTTACCCGCAAAATCGACCATGGGGGTTTCCAGCGCAATCCGGCGCCTCAGCAGATTTCGCGCTTTCGTTAGGATATCGCGGCTTAACGGCGGGTACGGGTTGATCGAGATTGTTGAGAAGCACAACCATTGTGAGAACGAGCTGAAGGATGAAGGCGACTATCCTGTTAGTTGAGGGTAAACGGGCGGAGCATCCGTCCTTTCTCCCCCAATTGCGCAAGAAAGGCTTCCAGGTCGAGACGGCCTCGAGCGGGAGCCATGCGCTGGGCCGCCTGGAGGATGTAGACCCCGATGTGGTCATCGTCGACGCCGCTTCGCTGCGCACCAGCGGCAAGCGCATCTGCCAGAACCTGCGCAATGTGCTCGACGGCCTTCCTCTAATCCTGATCACGGATCGGCGGCCAGAAGACCCTCCCCCCGTCGACGCTGTGCTCGTACTGCCGTTCACCGTGCAAAAGCTCATCAACCGTATGCGTCCCCTCCTGCCTGCCGAGGAGGACGACCTCATCCACATCGGCCCTATCCGTCTGTACCAGCGGCAGCGCCGCTTACGCTGCCTTGGAAAGCAGGCCAGGCTCACTCCGCGCCTGGTCATGCTCCTCAAAGTGCTGCTCGAACACCACGGGGAAGTCGTCGAGCGCGAAGGCCTCTTTCGCCATGTGTGGGACACCGAATATACCGGCGATACCCGCACCCTGGATGTTCATATTAGCTGGCTCCGCGAAGCGCTGGAAACCGACCCGCGCCACCCGCGCTTCCTCAAAACCGTGCGCGGCGTCGGCTACCGTTTGGATGTATAAACGCCGTTGAAAATCAGCGAGGGTGGCGCTGCCACCCTCGCTTCACTTTTATCCTTTCTCTACTGGGCTCTGCCTTACTTCAGCATCTGCCGATCCAAACCCCAAACCGAATTCATCTGGGTGACTGCGTTCTGCAGCGCCGCCTGGGCGTTGGAGAGCCACATGTTGGCATCGCCGACCGTCTTATCGGCGTCGTCGAAATTGGTCACCAGGCCATTTACGTCGAAACCGTTGCGCTGGCTCAACGCCGTGTTCGCCTTGCTGAGCTGATCGCTGGCGTAACTGAGCTGGCTCTGATAGGCATTTAGCTGCGTCTGCAGCGCAGATGCCACGTCGGTCAGCCCTTTCGCCTGGAGCTGGTTGATCACTTCATTCACCCGATCTACGATCACGCTGTTGTCGTAGTTAAACTGAGCAGACAATTGCGAATACTCGGCCAAATACTGGCGGAGGTCGCGCTGATCCGTTAAAGCGTGCTGCACATCATTGGGACTGGTGAAATTCGTGCCGTTGTGGAGCTGGGCTAATTCGGCGGTAACCGTCGCGCTGCCAGCCTTGTATTCTTGCAGGACGAATTCGATCGGCACCATCCCGGGATTGAGCGCTTCCTGGGTGGCCGTCAAATAGCCTTCCAGCTTACCCAGGGTCTCCTGTGCATCGCCAATGTCCAGCACCAGGCCGTCTGCCGTCAGGCCGTTGTGCTGGTTGAGCACTGCGGTGGCCAGGTTGAACTCGGTTTGCGCATTCGATATTCGATTCTGCAGATCGGACAGGGCGTTCTTGACCGGCGTCGCATCGAGACCAGCAGCCGTTAAGGCAGCGATCTCTTCATTGGCGCGCGTTTCTTCATCGTTGGCAGTGGTCAGGCTCCTTGCGACTGTATTGTACAGGACCACATCGTTCTTATACTCCTCTCTCAGATAGCCCTCCTGGGCCTGTTGCTGCGGGGTTAATGTGCTGACGGTCGTAGCCACAGGAGTTGCCGTTGCGGTTGCAGCCGGTGTGGGCGTCGGCGTGTTCGTCCCACCCTGGGCTGAAACTTCCAGCGAAGGCGATCGCGCCAAACCGAATACAACCAGCGCCAGCACGAGCCCTATCGCACCGAATTTTAAGACGTCCTTCTTCATAGTACCTCCAGTAAAAGTATGGTCTGAGCATACATGCTTATTCCGTCAACGTATGTGCAACACGTTGACCTTTCGCTTGAGTCACCCCCACGACAAATATCATAATAATGTTATATTAATTTCTAATGATAATCACTTAAATTTTGGTTTAAATTTGTGAAGGATATCTCAACTAAATTCAGGTAAGCTAGCGCCCATCAGGACCCTCCCCAATTTGGCATAATATGGACATATGGGATAAAATTTAGTTTGTTGAGCTTTCCCGCTCGCTCGAACGGCTGATAAGCCGTCCATGACATAGATGTTGGTCAACATGGACTTTCAGGATCACAGAAGTGGAAATGATTTCACTAGACGGCAAAATCGTTGTCATAACTGGAGGCTCCAGCGGGATTGGGCGTGCGACGGCTCTGGCGCTTGCCCGGAATGGCGCGCGGGCGCTCGTCCTGGCCGCTCGTCGCGAGGACGCGCTGAACCAGGTCGCTGCCGAAGTCCGTGCGCTGGGCAGTGAAGCGCTGCCCATCCCTACCGATGTCTCTCGTCAGGATCAGGTTCAGGCTTTGATCGAGCGCGCGCTGGATCGCTTCGGCCAGGTCGACATCCTGGTGGCCAATGCAGGCGAGTACATCCGCGCCCCGGTTGACCAGTTGAACATCGCCGTCATAGAGCGCTCCATGGCGGTCAATTTCTACGGCAGCGTCTACCCCGCTCTGGCTGTCTTGCCTCATATGCGGGCGCGCCGTAGCGGCACAATCGTCTTCGTCACCAGCATGAACGGCAAGAAGGGCATTCCCATGGACACGCCCTATGCCTCAGCCAAGTTCGCCCTGAGCGGCTTCGCCGAAGTGTTGCGCCAGGAGCTTCGCGGCCAGGGCATCGCGGTCATCACCATTTTCCCGGGCCGGGTGGACACCCCCATGATCGCCAATCTCCACGTGCCATGGATCTCGGCGAAGATTCCACCGGACGCCGTGGCCAGAGCAATCGTTCACGCCATCCGCCGCCGCCAGGCGGAAGTCATCGTCCCCTGGCACGCCCGCCTGCTCCATCTCGTCAACGTGATCTCCCCCAGCCTGGCCGATCAGGCCACCCGCATCCTCCATCTGGAAGGCTGGGAGTCTGAAAAAGGAAGTCTGCTCGATGAGCCACATGCCGGCTAAGATTATCCCTTTCCCTCTGACCCACACCTGGCTGCGTCCTATTCGTCTGTCCTACCTGCCGGGGCCAACCACGCCATTGCTGGCCGAGTTCGCGGCCGGCCTGCTGGACTGCTTTCAAGAGCACGGCCACACCGTCCTGGAAGTCCCCCAAGGCGAGGTGGATGTGCTGTTGACCACCGCAGTTTTCGGACAGCCGGTTCACTGGCGCGAAGCCGTCTTGTTCACCGCCAAGAGGCGCTTCGGCCTCCCGTTCACGCCCATTGTGTTCACCTTGCTGCACGTGCGTCCAGGTGATCTCCAGCGGGTGCTGGATCACTTCCGCCGCGTTCTTCAGAAGAAGACGCCGCAACCCGAGGATTATGCCTATCCCGGTCTGGCGCCGATGGCCTACCGCACCTTACACGAGCAGGGTCGCCGCGGAGGGCCAATCATGGCCCTGGCGCGCGTGATCCAGGCCCAATCGCTCAGTGCGCGCACCATCCTTTTGGTGGGAGAGCGTTCCATCGAGGCGGCTTATACCTTCGATCTCGTAGGCGCACACCCGCGCAGCGAGGGGGATATCAAATCCATTTCCGCAGACCTCGTAATGCGCATCACCACGGCCGCCAGCACCCACGAAGTCACCCAGCATCGGGTCGTCGGCGAACCCATCCCCATGGACATCTGGCGTCATCTGGCTGCACCGCAGGCCATGCTGAACGCCAGCCGTGAGCTGGGCGTCCGCGACTTCTTCACCGAGATGGTGCGCGTCGCCAATCTGGTCAACGTGCCTCTGCTGGATGCCGCCATCTCCAGCCAGTACAGCGAGGGCTGCTTCGCCACCTGGGAACCCGGCATCGGTGCGCTGATCGCCACGGTAACCGGCAGCGCCCGCCCGGTCGAAAAAGACCGCCTCACCGAGGATGAGCTGGCGGTGATCGTGGGCGTCCGTCCGGACGGCATGGGCGCTTTGGTGCGTGAGGTGGAGGGTAAGCGCAACGACCCGCCCTCCTCTGAGGCAGTCGAGATGATGGGGATGGACGCGCCCCTGCCCAGGATTTCTCTGGACGGGCGCTGGAAAGGCGCGGTGGTTCCCGTGGCGCGCTCCAAGCTGCATGGTCACCGCGGGGTGCGTTCCTACGACCCCCATTCTATTGAACACGCCCCCCTCGACCCGCCGTATTACCGCCTGCCCGTCTCCTGCGCCACAGAGGCCCAGGCGAATGCCATCCGTACGGCTTTCTCGAGGGCCGAGGCCCTGCGCAATCCCGCCGACCCGCGGCAGATTGTCTTCACCGTGCTGCCCGGGCACGGCGCTGTGATTGTGGAAAAATGGATTCCTGAGAAGGCGCCCTTCCAAATCATCTGGGAAGCCATAGACCAGGGCTTGATCGAAATCGACAACCTCGTCCCTCAAGGACATTTCGACTATGTGCCCGCTGGAGGGCGCATGAGGCTGAGAGAAGGATAGGCGCTACCACAAACCTACGATTACCTCACATCCATAAAAATCTTTTGGAACAATCGAACATGAGCGCTGTCGTTGAATTGAAGTTTTGTATCGGGCCGCTTTTCTACGCGGAGAAATGTTCCCCCATTCGCATCAGCACCGTTATAATCACTTTGTAGTGATGCAGTTCCACTCCTTTGACATTCGATTTGAAGCCAATGCCGGTTTTCGAGCACGATCCTAATCATACTGCGGAAAAAATACTTGGAAAATCATCGGCTTGCGGGAGGGAAAATTATGGAGGATTACGAGAAACTGGGGGTGTTTTACCTCGGTCAGGCTTACGACCTGTCGCAGAAAAAGGCCACCGGCGAGCTGATCCTGTACGATTCAAAGGACCTGGTCACCCACGCCATCTGCGTGGGCATGACCGGATCGGGCAAAACCGGTCTGTGCATCTCCCTGATCGAAGAGGCCGCCATCGACGGCGTGCCATCCATCCTGATCGATCCAAAGGGCGACCTGACCAACTTGCTGTTGACCTTCCCGCAGCTCCGTGCGGAGGATTTCCTGCCATGGATCAACGCCGACGATGCCGCCCAGAAGGGCCTTTCTCCCCAGGAGTATGCCGCCCAGCAGGCCGAGCTATGGAAAGACGGGCTGACGAAGTGGGGCCAGAGCGGTGAACGCATCGCGCGGCTGCGCCAGGCGGCCGATTTCCGCATCTACACCCCTGGCAGCAGCGCTGGACTGCCTGTCTCCATCATGCAAAGCTTCGCTGCTCCAGATCAGCCAATCCTGGCCGATTCCGAGCTGCTGCGCGACCGCATCACCACCACCGTGGACAGCCTCCTTTCCCTGGCAGGCATCCAGGCCGACCCGGTGCAGAGCCGCGAGCACATCCTGCTTTCCACCCTTTTCGAGCGCGCCTGGCGGGCCGGCCAGAACCTCGACCTGGCGACGCTCATCCAGCAGGTGCAAGCTCCTCCGATTACCCGCGTGGGCGTACTCGACCTGGAATCCTTTTACCCCGCCAAAGAGCGTTTCGGTTTGGTCATGGCGCTCAACAACCTGTTGGCTTCCCCCGGCTTCAGCGCCTGGCTGGAGGGCGAGCCGCTGGACATCGGCCGCATCCTTTACACTCCCCAGGGCAAGCCGCGCGTCGCCATCTTCGCTATTGCCCACCTGGGCGACGCCGAGCGCATGTTTTTTGTCTCTCTGTTGATGAACCAGATCCTCGGCTGGATGCGCAGCCAATCGGGGACGACCAGCTTGAGAGCCATCGTCTACATGGACGAGATCTTCGGTTACCTGCCGCCGATGGGCAACCCGCCTGCCAAGCTGCCGATCCTCACTTTGCTCAAGCAGGCGCGCGCCTTTGGAATCGGCCTGGTGCTGGCCACTCAAAACCCAGTCGACCTGGATTACAAAGCCCTCTCCAATGCTGGCACCTGGTTTGTCGGCCGCCTGCAGACTGAGCGCGACAAAGCGCGCCTGCTCGACGGCCTGGAGGGCGTCGCAGCCGGTTCGTCCTTCGACCGGAGCGAGATGGATAAGATCATCTCCGCTTTGGGCAGCCGGGTTTTCTTGATGAATAATACCCACGAGGATGCCCCGGTCGTCTTTCAGACCCGCTGGGCCCTGTCTTATTTGCGCGGCCCGTTGACCCGCGACCAGATCAAAACCCTGATGGACCCGCTGAGAGCCGCACTGCCCGTCTCCCAACCCGAGGAAGTTGGCGGACAGCCCGCGTTCGCACCAGCAACAGCGCCGGCGACTCCGCCGGCGTCGGGCGCCGCGCCAACTTTGCCGCCGGATGTGCGCGCTTTCTACCTGCCGATCCGCGGCCGGGCGCCGGCCGGCGCCAGCCTGACCTATCTACCCTATCTCGTCGGCGCGGCCAGCGTTCGGTTTAGCGACGCGAAGAACCGCATCGATGAGGAGCAAAATCTGGTTTTCCTCACCCCCATTACCGACGAGGCGATCGCGGTGGATTGGGAGCGGGCTGCCGCCGTTGAGGTTGATCCAAATGACTTCAGGAAAACCGGGGAGGCAGGCGCCGGACACGCTCCCCTGCCGGTGGCGGCTGCCCAGGCGCGCAACTACGCCGCCTGGGAGCGCGATTTCGCTGCCTGGCTCTACCGCAACCAGAGCCTGGAATTGTTATCCTGCCCAAGCCTGAAGCTCATTTCTAAACCCGGCGAGAACGAACGCGATTTTCGTATCCGCCTGGGCCAGGCCGCCCGCGAGACACGCGACGCTGTCGTCGAAACCCTGCGCAAGAAGTATGCTCCGCGTTTCTCAGCCCTTCAGGAGCGTAAACGGCGCGCCGAGGCGGCCGTCCAGCGCGAAAAGGAACAGGCCGCTCAGCAGAAAGCCCAGGCGGCGATATCGATTGGCGCCACGCTGCTCAGCGCTTTTACCGGACGCAAACTCGCCGCCCGCTCCACGCTGGGGCGCGCCACCACGGCCGTCCGTGGCGTCAGCCGTTCCATGGGCGCATCTGGCGACGTCAACCGCGCCGAGGATACGGTTGAATCGATCGATCAACAGATCAAAGACCTCCAGGCTCAATTCGACCAGGAGAGCGCCGCGCTGGCTTCCCGCCTGGACCCGGCGACGGAACCGTTAGAGACGATCACCATCCGGCCAAAGAAGGCCGATATCAACGTGCGGTTGGTGGCGCTGGCCTGGGCGCCTGTCTGGCGCGACGCCCAGGGCGGCCAGACTCCGGCGTATTAGAGCTAACGCGACCTCCGAAGCATCGCCGCTCCACGAACCGAAGCGATTTACCAGTCCGTTTATGGCCGCATATACTGGCTGATCGACAGCGTGGACGGGAATCCCGGCGCGTCACAACGCGGCGCAACCTCCCCCATCGGCGCATCCAGCGACCCGCCGCCTGCCGGCAGAACCAGCCGCACGCTGACCGGACCTGTTCCCGTCTCGCACCAGTTGCCCCAGACGATGAACACCGAAGCGCTCTGCCCCGGAGCCAGACCGAGCTGCCCGCCGAGGATGGATTGGGCCGCCTGCGTCATCAGCGGAACGGCCGCGGTCTGAGCAGCCGCTTCCTGCGTAGCATTTTCAAGAGCAGCCGGGGAGCAGCCCATGCACATCAGTTGATACCGCACCGTAAGCTCGGCGCCGTCCGCGCCGACCAGGCGTATATCCGGCGGACCCTGCAACACGCAAGTCGTCCGTCCCACGTTGGTGTAGACCGCGCTGCCGGCCAGCGAGCCCGTAGCTCCTTGCACGGCGACGCTGGCGCGCAGGTCTTCCGCCCGGCAAAGCGCGGCGCCCACCGGCGTGGTGGGCGTGGGCGTGGCGGTCGGCTGGGCGGTCAGCGTCCGACTCATCTCCGCCCGATCGGTGGCCTTCTGGTTGACGATGGCCGTCTGCGTGGCATCCGCCCTCCCCTGGCCAGGAGCGCATGCCGCCAGCGCCGCAGTCAGCAGAACGAAACCAGCTAGACGTTCGCAGAAACCCCGATGAACATTCATGAAGTAAACGATTTCTTTAAAAAGGATAAAAAACCAATCCCGCTCCAGCAAGACCCGTCCGAAAGGCTCTTCCAATACCCTTTGCTGAGCCGCTCTTCGAAAAGCCAGCCTACTTCTCTTTCTTCTCCAGCTCTTCCAGGGTCTGCAAATCTTGCTTCAGATTGCGCGAACGCAAGACCAGACTGACAAGATAAATGAGCATAAAAGTGAAAATCACCGCGTAGCCAGCGATGAAATACGGCATGGTCGGGGCAGGTTGGTCAAGAACCGATAAATACATGCCGGACTCCTTTCTATTGGATCAGCTTCAGGCGCAGTTGCTCGACCTTATCGGCCAATTGTCCCAGACGGACTCGGTGCCAGAACAGGTCGGCAAATACGAACGAGAAGGCCAGCAGGCTGAACATGAACGTCTGCAGCATCTTGGGCGTCATATCGAACGCCCCTTTGGCGCTGGGATCCTCCCCGCCAATGACGACAGGGTGGATGGTGCGGAAAATGCGGATGGACAGGAACGTTAGCGGCACGCTGATAAAGCCGATGATGGCGTAAACGGCCCCGAAGCGGGCTCTCCGATCCGGGTCCTCGATGCCGGCGCGCAGCATCAGATAGGCGGCATAGATCAACTCCATGATCGTGGCGGTCGTCAGGCGTGGATCCCAGGTCCACCATGTGTTCCAGATCGGCCGTGCCCAGATGGACCCGCTCACGATGTTGATCAGCGCGAATACCATGCCGATTTCCACCGCGGCCAGGCCGGCGATGTCCCATTTATGGTCGCCGGTGCGCAGGTAAATGATGCCGGCGATCATGGCCACCAGGAAACCTAACATGCCCACCCAACCGGCAGAGACGTGGAAATAAAACACTTTCTGAACCATTCCCATGACGGCTTCCTCTGGCGCATAGAAGAAGACCATCGCGACCGCTGCCGCGAAAATCACCGCCGTCACCCCATCCAGGATGGACAGCCAACGCGGTTTCGCTTGCATACTCACCTCCAAGACAGATGAATCATTCCTCAACCACATAATCAAAAACCATATACGCTACCGCTACAAAGATCACATCATACGCTATCAGCAGGTTGATCCACGGCCAGATGTCGGCCATATCCGCCGCCTGCAGGAAGCCGCTGCTGGCTTTCACCGCCGCCACTACCACCGGCACCGCCACCGGGAAGAGCAGGATCGGCAGCAGAATGTCGCGCGTGCGCGCCTGAACCGCCATGCTGGCCAGCAGCGTGCCAACCGCTACGTAGCCAATCGAACCGAGCAGCACCACGCCGATCAATCCTGGCAGCAGGGTGTTGATGTTGTAGAGCAGGCTGTAGACCGGCAGGACGATTGCGGCTACGGTCAGCATGAACACCAGGTTGCCGAGCGCCTTGCCAAAGTAAATGGCGCTGCGATCCACCGGCGCGAGGAGCAGCCCATCCAGGCAACCGCGATCCTTCTCGATCGCCATCGAACGGTTGAGGCCCAGCGTCCCCGCGAAAGCGAAGGTTACCCACAGCACGCCGGCGGTGACATTCGCGCGCGCCTGGGCGTCAAGCTCGAGGGCAAAATTGAAAATCAAGATCACAAGCAGGGCAAAGACCAGCATGGCCGAGATCATCTCACGGCTGCGCAGCTCCGCCGCCAAATCTTTCCACAGCACGGCTGCCATGGCGCGCAGAAAGGACGAAGCGCGGCGGTCAGCGGATGCTGCCCGCGTTGCTTCTACCCTGGAGGCAGGAGCCGGTTCCTTAGCACGCTTCAAAGCTGGCATTTCGGCTGGTTTTTCAGGCGTCAGGATACTTTTAGGCGGCATGCCGCGTCCCCTTTCACCCACCTGTCTCCAGCGCCTGACGGTAGAAGGCCAGCAGCCCATCGCGGGGGAGCTGATCGGCGCGGACCGATGCGACGATGCGTCCCCGCGAGAGTACGTCGAAGCGCGAAGCCAGATCCCCGACGCGCGTCAGATCATGTGAAGTCATCAACACAGTACGACCGCGCGCAGCGACCTGCCGTAAGACATCATCCAGCATAGCGCAGGCTTCCTGATCCAGCCCGGTATGGGGTTCATCGAAAAGCATGACTTCCGGGTCGTGTAGCACCGCCCGGCCAATGGCAAGACGTTGTTGCATGCCGCGTGAAAAGGTGCGCACCAGATCGTGGCGGCGAGCAGACAGGCCAACCAGCGCGAGCACTTCGTCAATGCGCGCCTCCAGACGCGGCACGGCGTACATGCGTCCGTAAAATCTCAGGTTCTCTTCGGCGCTCAGATCGCCGTACAACAGCGATAGATGCGAGACGACACCCAGCCGCGACCGCACTGCGGCGGCCTGCTCCGGCAGACGGTAGCCAGCCACGCGGACTTCGCCAAGCGCTGGGCGCGAAAGAGAGGCCAGGATACGCAGCAAGGTCGTCTTTCCAGCCCCGTTGGGTCCGAGGACGGCGACGAAATCTCCCTCGGCCACTTCCAGTTCCAGGTCGCGCAAGACGATTTTAGGGCCAAATCGTTTGACCAGGTGGGTGACGCGGATCATCGCCTCCATAGCCGACAGCTTTCTACTTCTCGCTCTGGCGGTTATAGATCGCGACCAGTTGCGCCTTCAACTCGGCGCGCCGCTCGCGGTAGGCTTCCTCGGGCAGCTTGCCGGCGCGGTAGAGATCGTCCAGCGCGGCAATGGCGTCCATCAGCGCCTCGGCCGTTTCTCCGCCCTCTTCTCCCGTGCTCAGGCCTTCACCCGCAGCCGCCGCAGCCAGCTTCGGTCGCCGCGCTAGGTACAACCACGTCCCGGCTACGATCAGCGCCACGGCAAAGATTGCCAGGCCGATCAGTAAATTCGTGCTCGGACTGTCGGCCGCGCCGCCGGCCGAACCGCTGGGTTTCCCTGACAACGTCAGCGCCAGGGCCGATCCGGCCGCCAGATCGCTTCCAGTGTACATGTGGAAACTCATACCCTGTACGCTCTGATTGCCGGCATCTTGAAGTTGGCTGCTGGCCAGGCGCACGCCCGAATCCTCAAGGAAAACGACCACGTTGCTGACCGGCAGGGTCAGCGGCAGGTTGACATCCAGCTTCTTGTCATAGAGCAGATCGAAGGCGAACAGCACCTGGTGCTGGTTGTCGCCCGGCTGGACCGGTTCAGTGTCGCCGAAACCGTTTTGGGTGGCCACGTAGCGCTGGCCAATGGTGCTGTCCTGGAATTGCAGGTTGCTGGCTCCCTGCGGTAGATCGAAAGTCAGCACCGGCTGACCGGGTTTGGACGCTACCACCATCTTGTTCGTCGGATTCGAGATGATGTACAGTTCGACCACCTGGAGAATGCCCGGCTTGGAGAAGTCGAGGAACACGTGCAGACGGTCGACGCTCAACGCCGAGGCATCCGTGGTCGGCTCATAAATGGTGACCGGCAAATCCAGGTCGGCGCCGCCGGCCGGCGGATGGCCTACGTCAGAGCTGAAGGTCGCATCTTTATAGATCACCGTTACGACGAAGACGCGCCCCGCGGGCATGGCAACGTTATCGAATTCAAAACTGCCATCCGCGGCCACGGGAGCGGATTGGGAGAAAGCCACCTGCATGTTATCGTAGCCCTGCAGGGTGGCCTGCAGGCCCGTCGGCAGCGACCCGCCCGAACCGTTGGTGATCTTACCCTTCACGCTGCCTATCCCGGCGGTTGGCGTCACGCTGGATGCCGCCTGCGGGGTTCCATTTTCTGCTCCGTTGGTGGGAGCGCCACCGCCCGCCGCTCCCGTCGCGGTGGCCGTCATGCCTGCAGCCGGGGAAGTTGATTGGAGACCAGTCGGCTGGGGGGTGGCATTGGCGAGCGCCAGTTGACCACCGCTCGGGGGGAAAGTGAATGAGCGCACATAACTGACCACCGCCCAGCGCTGGTCTGCGCTCAGCTTATCGGAGTAGGCTGGCATGTCCGGTGAAACGCCGTCGCTGACCGTCTGGAAAAGCTGCTGGTCGGAAAGCTGGGCCATGACCGACTGGTCGGCCAGCCGGGCTGGCGGATTGGCCAGGCTCTTCGCTTGAGGGCCGTCGCCTTTCCCCTGCGGGCCGTGGCAGCCAGCGCACTGCTGCTGGTAGATCTGGGCGCCTTGCTGAATGAGGGCGGTTGGACGGCTCAGGCTGTACACATAAGCCAGCACGTCCCAGATTTGTTGGTCGTCCAGGCTGGCGGAAAACCCGGGCATGAATTGGTTCAGGTTGCCCTGGCTGACGATGGCAAACCATTCGGCCGGCGCAGCCTGGCGGGCCAGGTCGGCGCTGCCAATGGCAGCCGGCTGATTGGGGAGCTGGGCGGCCTGCGGACCATCGCCCAGGCCCTGTTGACCGTGGCAGGGAGCGCACTTCTGTGCGTAAATGGCCGCTCCCGCCTGTTCGTCGGGCGGCACCAGTGGATAATTGGCGTTCACCGCCGAGGCAGGTGGAGGCGTGGGCGACTTATAGTTCGGCGGAGGGGTGATATCTTCGGCCAGCGAACAGGCTGCCAAGGCCAGACTGGCCAGCAGGGTAAAGGGGAGGATCAGCTTGCGAGAGAAGGACATGAGGAGATCGTAGAGAATAAGATGATTTTCCTTAAGCTCGACTCAAGGGGTTCCCGCATTTTGGGCAAAAACGATCGGTCTTCTGCACTGGGCGGCCGCATTTTGGGCAGAAACCCGCCGCACTCTCCTGGCGCTGGCTCCGCCGGGCGGAGATCAGACGCTCCAGCTCATCATCGGCCAGCGGGCCGCCGGCCATTGCAGGGGCCAGAGCCGGCGCCGTTCGTCGTGCGGCCTCGACCCGCCGGGCTGCCACGGCTGCCTCGATGCGCTCTTCGACCGTCTGAGTATGGATCTCCTCCTGAAGGGCGTCGATCTGACGCAACAGCTCTGCGCCCTTGTGCAGCAGCGCCTCTCGCTGGAATGAATATTCTTCCTCGGGTATTTTGGCTAATGCATAATCAAAGTCCAGCTCCTGGATCGTGTTTAGCACGCGATCCTGCTCTGCCAAAAGAGACGAGCGCAGGTGTTCTTTCTCCGCCACAGCCCGGGCTTCCCGGTCATTGTGCTCCGACCTTCCCTGCAGGAATGGACGGCTGACAAATATTGCCGCCAGCAGAGCCACCGCCAGAATTAAGAAGACAGATCCGATATCCATAAACTCCTTTACTGCATCCGTGGATCGCTGCGCACCTGCTCGATAGCGCTCTTCACCTGATCCAGCGATTCGAAGCCGCCGATCAACGCATATCCCAGCTTGCCATTTGGCCCGAGGATGTAGTTCTCCGGGACGCCGCGGATGCGGAAGGTCTGGGCGATGCGCGTGCCCAGATCCGGCCCGTTGATGTAGGTGATATTGTACGCGGCCATGAATGCCCGCGCTTCAGGTTCTGTGTCGACGTAATCCACACCCAGAAAAACCACCTGGCCGCTGTCCTTGTATTCCTGCCAGGCGCTTTCCAGGATGGGCGCCTCGGTCTTGCAGGGGTCACACCACGAGGCCCAGAAATTGATCAAGATGATCTTTCCTTTCAGGTCAGCCGTGTGGATTTGCTGGCCGTCGAAGGTGGTCAACGTCAATGGCGGGACGGGCTGCCCCACCGCGATCGGTCCCTGTTGGGTGCGCTTCAACCCCAACCCGATGATCGCCAGAAAGCCCAGCAAAAGGATGAAAGCCAGGACGACCGCCCAGGCCGGTAGACTGCGGGTTGCGCGCACGGCCGGTGTTCTTTCGGTTGTCACTTCAGCCATACGATCTCCTATGCTTGCTCACGTTTGCGCAGCTCCTCTTCCACCCGGCGCAGGTACTCATCATCCGGGGAAAGCGGCTGCGGGGTCGCCGGCGGCGGACTCAGCGGAGTTGCCGCCGCGCCGGCAGGACGAGAGCCGCGCAGCACCCGGTAGACCAGATAGACCCCGCCGAGGATGAACAGCGGCGGCAGGATGTAAACCAACCAGTTTAATCCGCGGCGCGGCGGTGCAGCGAGAACCCGTTCACCGTATTGGGCGACGAAATAATTCTTGATCTGCTGCTCGGACCAGCCCGCCGCCAGTTTCTCACGGATCAGCTCGCGCCATTGAGCGCAGGCTTGGGTTGGACACACATCCAGGGGGACGTTTTCGCAAACCGGGCAGTACAGTTGGTGAGCGATCGCGTTTACCTGGTCGTCAGACGGGGTAGGTTGCTGGGCTAACACGGGTGGGGTGAACACGAACGCGAGCGCCAGCGTCAATCCAAGCACAGCCAATGCGATGATTTCCCTTCGTGATTTCAACATTGCGATACTCCACCCCGGTTCATACCGTCCAATTCCCCGGTTCACGCCCTCGCCGGCGCCGTTGCACGGCGCTTCACGCGCTCAATCGCCGCCTCGGGATCAGGCTCCGGCCAGGCGGCCACCAGCGTGCCCAGGATGAATACGATGCCGCCCAGCCACATCCAAAGCACCAACGGGTTGTGGTAGACCTTGAAGGTTGCACCCTGCGCGCTGATTGGTTGCCAATCCACCAGAATAACATAGATATCATCTGCGAGCGTGGTGCGCAGGCCAGGAATGGTCATAGGCTGTTGGGATTCGTAATAATAATCGCGCCTCGGATGCAGCTCGGCCAGGAAGCGGCCATCTTTAGATACGCTCACCACCGCACGGGCCACGTTGCGGTTGTCATTGGTGTCGAACACAGCCAGGGAGTTGTAGGTGATCGTGTAACCGTCGAGCTGCAACGATTGGCCCTGCTTCAGTGTGCCCTGCGTCTGGGTTTGGAACATATCGATGCCGATCACGCCAAGCGCCATCATGATCACGCCCAGGTGGATGATGTACCCACCATAGCGCCGGCGATTGCGCGCGGCCAGATGCCAGAGAGCCGCGAGCAGGTTTTCCCGCGTGGCTCGTCTGCGCGCCAGAACCGCCCGCCCGTACTCGTACAAAGTTACCGAGCCAACGAAGGCCACCAGCCAGAAGCCGAGCAAGGCAGCCCACAAAGTCACCTTCAACCAAAAGGCCGCCACCGCCAACAGTACGAGCGAAAAAACCAATGGCTTAAGGATATGACGACCCAATAATTTCATTGAAGAATGGCCCCAGGCCGATAGCGGGGCGATGCCCATCAGCAGCAACAGACCGGCGAAAAGGGGGCCGGTGGTGCTCTGGTAGAACGGCGGGCCTACGGTCACCTTTTGGCCGGTGAACAGTTCGGAAATCAGCGGGTAAATCACCCCCCAGAAACATACCGCCAGGATGCTCATGAAAAGCAGATTGTTCAGCAGGAAGAGGGATTCGCGGCTGAGCAGCGAGTTCATCTCCCCTTCGGAGCGCAAATCATTCCAGCGGTACAGCAACAACGCCAGCGAAATAATGAAGGTTAAGCCGATGAATCCGAAGAAAAGCGGGCCGATAGAGCTCTGCGCAAAAGCGTGCACCGAAGAAAGCACTCCGGAACGCGTCAGGAAAGTGCCAAAAATGACCAGATCATAGGTCAGGATGATCAGGATCATGTTCCAGCGTTTCATCAGCCCGCGCTTTTCCTGGATCATCACCGAATGCAGAAACGCCGTGCCGCTCAACCAGGGCATGAGCGCGGCGATTTCGACCGGATCCCAGCCCCAGTAGCCTCCCCAACCAAGCACATCGTAAGCCCAGCGCATACCCAGCACCAGGCCGATGGAAAGGAACAGCCAAGCCACCAGTGTCCAACGCCGCGTCAGGCGAATCCAGCGGTCATCCGTGCGCCCGGTCACCAGCGCGGCGATCGCGAACGAATAGGGGATCACGAAAGAGACAAAGCCCAGGTAGAGCATGGGCGGATGGGCGATCATTCCTGGGTGGCGTAGCAGGGGATTTAGGCCGTTCCCATCCGGCGGAATCAGCGCGGTGGCGCCGGCCGGAGGGATCATCGCGATGATCGTCTGTCCGCCGGGCGTCTGCCAGTAGCGCGCGAACGGGTTCTCGACGAAGATCACCAGACCCAGGAAGAAGGTCAGCGTCACAAGCGCTACAATGATCACCCAGGGCAAGAACTCGCGGTCACGCTCCCATTTGCGCAGGGTCACCGCCGAAGCAAACGAGGACATCAGCCAGGACCAGAAGACCAGCGAGCCTTCCTGCCCTCCCCACAGGGCGGTGATCTTCAGGTACAACGGCATACTGCGGCTGGTGACCTGGTAGACGAAATTGACCTGAAACTGGTTGGTCAATAGCAGAACAATCAGGCTGAGTGCGGAGAGGGTGATCAGCGGCCAGGTTAGCATCATGGCCGCGCGAGCGCTGTCCACCCAGGTGGGTGACTTGCGATGGATGCCCCATACGGCTGCACCGATCCCATACAGTGATAAGAGGAAGGTTATGACCAGAACGCCAAATCCGAAATTAGCGAGCATCAAGACACCTCGTTGTTAACTTTGACCCACAAGAACTCAGGGGGCGCAATGCTTCATAGACAACCGGCCCTTCCAATGACATGAAGGAGCCAAAAGCTTCTATCCACAGACACCCCTCATACCGGTAACAGCGGGCATCTGTCGCACAGATTGGAGGATCGATAAACCGGCCGGCAGATCGGTTCACTCGCTTTGCGATTGGTTGGGCAGGGCTTCCTGATACTTGGTCGGGCATTTCAGCAGCAGATCGCTGGCGTGGAAGACCCCGTTCTGGTCGAGCTGACCAGTCATGATCGCCTGGGCCTCGTTTTTCAGCAGGTCCGGCTTGACTCCGGTATAAATGACCTTCAAATGAGTGCGCCCCGGATCCACCACGGCGGCGTGCAACACGGCCGCCAAACCGCCCTGCGCCTCGATCAGCTTATTATCCGCCGGCACATTTGCCACCTCGAAGGTGAGCTGAAGCGTCTGAGGATCATACTGGATGGTATCGCCGATCACCGCACCGGAAATGCGCACGTTCTTGCCGATCGCGCTGGCGCCGCGGGCTTTGAGCTCGTCAATGGTGAGGAAATATTCTGCGTTCGCCCGCGTGGACGAGATGATCAGGTATAACACGGCAGCCAGAATCAGCAGGCCCCCCACCAGAAATTTGGTGCGGTTGGCAGGCTTTACGGTTTGTACGACAGGTTGATCCATAAGGACGTACCTCCAATAAAACAGAGTCGGGTTTGGCCGTTCTTATAATAAACCTCTGGACTATTTATTAAATAAAGATTGAGGCTCTCTCCCGTAATCATTTTCTCATATAAGGATTAAATTTGTCTGAGATGCGCAGATGATGCCATGAGAGAATTTTAAGCGCATAATGACCATAAATCATGGGAATTGTCCGTTAGGTCGCTGGGATTATAACAGATTTCCATAGAAAACCAGAGTGCCATATAGCCTGGTATCACCTGATATAAGGCATCACCCGCATATGTGACACATTGCGCTATTTCCCCTGACAAAAATAATCATTATTACCGAAATTGTCCCTTGTTCATGTATAATGAGCTAAGTCTCTCATATTGATTTAATCTGTTATGGCTTGATGCTTCAGGCGATAACAGTATGCCTGGCGGGGTTACAAACGTACGATTAACCGTTTGTTGGGTTTGCGACGATCTCATTGATCGGTGCTTTGATATCAGAAGGTGTCCTTCTCTTGTGCAAATCAGGAGCAAAGAGGGGCGGCGCCGCTTCAGCTATCTCTTCAATTGACTTTGATCAGGAGCGAGCGTTGGTATGAAAAAGTTACTCCGCAGTCTGAAAAGCTTCCTCTTCCCTGGTCCCGACAAACCCCTGGCGATCCGCATTTTGCCCTATGCGGTGTTGGGTCTGCTGACCATCATGGTGATCGGCCTCGGCACCTGGACCTGGGAATACACCAACTCGCCAGCTTTCTGTGGGCAGACCTGCCATACCATGCCGCCGCAATATTCCACCTATCTGGTATCGCCTCACGCAAGAGTTACCTGCTCAGATTGCCACATCGGGCGCGAGTCCTTCCCGGTTCAATTCAGCCGTAAAGTTGGCGAAATCGGCCTGGTGATTGCCACCATCACTGGAAACTACAACTTTCCCATCCGTGCGCACAACATGCGCCCGGCGCGCGAATCCTGCGAGTTGTGCCATTATCCCGAGCTGTTCTCCTCCGACAGCATGCTGGAGATCAAGCACTTCGCGGAGGACGAAAACAATACCGAAAGCATCACTTACCTGTTAATGAAAACCGGCGGCGGCACCCGCCGAGAGGGTCTGGGCTACGGCATCCACTGGCATACCGAAAATCCAGTCTATTATCTGGCCCTGGACGACGAAAAACAGCAGATCCCTTATGTCAAGGTAATCAATGATGATGGTACGGTCACCGAATACATAGACAGCGAAAGTAATATCGACCCCAAGTCCATCCCCCAGGATAAGCTGGAAAAGATGGACTGCATCACCTGCCACAACCGCGCTTCCCACCAGGTGCTCAAGCCCGAGGAGGCCATGGACCAAAACCTGGCCCGCGGGTTGATATCAGCCAAGATCCCTGAGATACGCGCCAAGGGTGTCGAAGTCCTGCGCGGGGATTATCAGAACACCGACGAGGCGATGAAGGGGATTGCCGGCCTGCGCGATTTCTACCAGCAAAATTACCCCGATTTCTTCTCTAAAAATGCTACCCTGATCATCCAGGCGATCAACGTTCTTCAAGAAACGTACAAGAACTCGGTTTACCCAGAACAGCAATTCAACTGGGATACACATCCCAACAATATCGGTCATGAGTATTCCGCCGGCTGCTTCCGTTGCCACGATGGCAAACATATCAACGCTCAGGGGCAGGTTGTGCGCCTTGAATGCAACCTTTGCCATTCCATCCCTGTCGTGGCCGGCCCGAATGATCTCGTATCCAACATTGAGCTCAACCGCGGCCTGGAACCCGAATCGCACCTCAATTCGAACTGGATCAACCTTCACCGCCAGGTCTACAACGAAACATGCAGCTACTGTCACACCACCCGCGATCCGGGCGGTACGAGCAACACGTCCTTCTGCTCCAACAGCGCCTGCCACGGGCAGACCTGGAAGTACGCCGGCTTTGACGCGCCGGGAATCCGCACCACGCTGATCGAACAGGCCAAGCTGTACATCACGCCAACACCCGAATCCGTGGCGCCCACGCTGCAGCCAGGAGCTGTCCTTACCTTCGCCGATCAGATCGCCCCCATGCTGGAAGCCAAATGTGTGAGCTGCCATCACACAGGCGGCATAGCCGGATTGGATTTGAGCAGCTACGCAGGATTGATGCAGGGTGGTCAGAGCGGACCAGCGGTGGTGCCCGGCGATCCTCAAGGCAGTCTGATCGTACAAAAACAATCCGGCGACCAGGCCCACTTCGGCCAGCTCACCGCCGAGGAGCTGAACATCTTGACGCAATGGATCCAGGCTGGCGCGCCAGAGAAGTGAGGCGATCCACCATCCGTGTCGCACGGGCGGTTGTGATCCGGATTGTTTGCATTGCTGACAAGGAGGTGAAGAGTATAAGAGGAATAAGATATCAGAATAACCAACGATGTGGCCATAACTGTATCTAGGAGAATGCGTTATGACGAGCCAAACCAAGAAGATTTTGCTCCTTATCGGAGTAACTTCGGCGCTCCTATTGGTTCTGGCGGCCTGCGGTTCGACGCCAACTACGGCGCCGCCTGCCCCAACAGAAACCGTTCAGGTGAGTCCTTCCCCGGCGCCCAGTCCGACGCCGGCCCTGGAAATCCCGAACGAGGTAGCATGGGCAGCCTCGCCGCATGCCGCGAAGGACGCCGAAGCGTTTAACCACTGGAACGAGGCCAGCCCGGCCGAAATTCCGGTGACCTGCGCCAAGTGCCACAGCACACCCGGCTTCCAGGACTATGTCGGAGCGGACGGCAGCACGGCCTTCCAGGTGGATAAACCGGCCGCCATTGGGACGGTGATCACCTGCTCAGCCTGCCACAACGAGGCCACCGCTAAACTGACCACGGTCAAGTTCCCGTCGGGCGCCGAACTGACCGGCCTGGGACCCGAAGCAGTCTGCATGACCTGCCACCAGGGCACCGCCTCCGGCAGCAGCGTGGATGCCTCGATCGAAAAGGCTGGCCTGAAGGATGACGATACCGTATCCAAGGATCTCACCTTCACCAATATCCACTACTTCGCCGCTTCTGTTGCCCGCTACGGTGACCTGGTCAAGGGCGGTTACGAGTACCCGGGCAAGACCTACGACACCATGTTCGAGCATGTGGTCGGTTACCAGACCTGTGTGCAGTGCCACGATCCGCATTCGACCGAGCTCAAGATCGACGAGTGCTCCTCTTGCCACACCGGTGTGAAAACGGTGGAAGATCTGCACAACGTGCGCATGAACGACTCACTGGTGGACTACAACGGCAACGGCAATATCAAGGAAGGCCTGTACTACGAAGTCCAGGGCATGCAGACATTGCTCCTCCAGGCAATTCAGGCTTACGCCAAGGAGGTCAGCAAAACGCCCATCGCCTACTCGCCGGATTCCTACCCATACTTCTTCATCGATACCAACGGAAATGGGACGGTGGATAAGGATGAGGCCACCAGCAAGAATGCGTACAACGCCTGGACAGGAAGGCTGGTTAAGGCGGCTTTCAACTACCAGCTCTCGGTGAAAGATCCGGGGGCGTACGCCCACGGCGGCAAGTACGTCATCGAGCTGCTGTACGACTCGATCGACAGCCTGAACCAGAAACTGTCCACACCCATCGATCTTTCGAAGGCCAGCCGCACCAGTGCCGGGCATTTCACCGGCGCCAGTGAAGCTTTCCGCCACTGGGACGCCGAGGGCGAGGTGCCAGGCACCTGCGCCAAATGCCACTCCGGCGCCGGCCTGCCCCAGTTCCTCGCCGAGGGTGTGAACATCTCCAACCCACCCACCAACGGTTTGCGCTGCGAAACCTGCCACAACGATGTCTCCAAGTTCACCCGCTACCAGGTTGCCGACGTCAAGTTCCCCTCTGGCGCAACGGTCACCTTTGGCGAGAACAATGACGCCAACCTGTGCCTCGAGTGCCACCAGGGACGCGAGTCGACCGTCAGCGTGAACAAGGCCGTGGCCGGACAGGATCCCGACAAGCCGGTGGATAAGCTGACCTTCAAGAATGTCCACTACTTTGCAGCCGGCGCGACCATGTTTGGCACCGATGTCAAGGGCATGTACGAATACCCTGGCAAGACCTATGCCGGCCAGTTTAAGCACGTTCCCAAGTTCGACACCTGCATCGGCTGCCATGACGCCCACACGCTGGCGCCCGACACCAGCGCCTGTCAGGGCTGCCACCAGGTGAACGACCCCATGCAGGTGCGCGCGCCAAACGACACCACCGACTACGACGGCAACGGCAAGGTCGAAGGACTCGGCGTGGAGGTGTCCAACATGAACGCCAAACTCTACGCCGCCATCCAGGCTTATGCGAAGGACGTGCTCAAGAAGCCGATCGTCTACTCACCTGACGCCTACCCGTATTTCTTCAACGACACCAACGGCAACGGCCAACTTGACCCGGATGAGGCGAACGCCAAGAATGCCTACGCCACCTGGTCGCCGCGCCTGCTGGAGGCGGCTTACAACTATCACTACGTGATCAAAGACCCCGGCGCCTTCGTGCACAACGGCCCGTATGTCATGCAGGTGCTGTATGACTCCATCCAGGACCTGGGTAAGAAGGTCACCGTTGACATGAAGGGCATGGTCAGGCCGCAATAGCTTTGGGTTGTACGTACTATTAATCGCGCGCGGCCATCTGCCGCGCGCGATTTGTATGACGTGAATGGTTGCCGGGGATCAGACTACTTCCCGTACCCCCGCCATCATCAGACCCAGCTCCTCTGGCGTGGAACTGGGGCCATCGACGATACCCACGATCTGACCCTCATAGATCACCGCAATGCGGTCGGATAGGGCGCGGATCTCGTCCAGGTCCTCGGAAATCAACAGGGTGGCGGTGCCGGCCTCGCGCTGCTCCAGCAAACGGCGGTGGATATACTCGGTCGCGCCTATGTCCACCCCGCGGGTGGGTTGGGCGGCGATCAGCACGCGCGGCTGGCGCGATAACTCGCGCGCCAGGATCAGTTTCTGGATGTTCCCGCCGGACAGGTTCTTGAGCGGCGTCTCGAGGTCGGGCGTTTTGACGTTATAGCTCTTCACCAGTTCGCCGCAGCGTTTGCCGATGGATCGAAAGTTCATGAATATGCCGCGCGCATAGGGCGAGCGCCCGTGATCCTCGAGAATCAGGTTCTCAGCCACGTTGAAATCGCCGATCGCCCCGTCGCGCATGCGCTCCTCGGGGATGTAGGCCTGCCCCGCCAGGATGTGCTCTTCGGGCGAACGGTTGGTCACATCTTTCCCCAGGAGTATCTGACGGCCGCGGCTGATCGGCCGCAGCCCGGCCAGCGCCTCGGCCAGCTCGCGCTGCCCGTTGCCCGATACGCCCGCCAGACCGAGGATTTCGCCTTCGTGCACCTCGAACGATACCCCCCGCAGCGCATCCGTACCGCGGTCGCCTCTCACCCACAGGTCTTCGACCTGCAGCAACGGCTGGCCGGGTTTGGCCGGCGTCCGTTCGTATTGCAGGATCACCTCCCGCCCGACCATCAGCCGCGCCAGCTCTGCTTTGGTAACGCCCTCGTTTTTCGTCGTGCCCACCACGCGTCCGTCGCGCAAGACGGTGATGCGGTCGCTGATGGAAAGCACCTCGTGCAGCTTGTGTGAGATGAAGATCAGCGCATGTCCATCGCGGGCCATCTGTCGCAGGGTGGTGAACAGGTCGTCCACCTCTTGCGGGGTGAGCACCGCGGTCGGTTCATCAAGGATGAGCAGCGCAGCGCCACGGTAGAGCGCCTTGATGATCTCCACCCGCTGCTGCTCGCCCACCGCAAGCTGCCAAACGTAAGCGCCAGGGTCGACTTTTAAGCCGTATTGGGCGGAAAGCTGCGAGATACGCTTAGCCACCCGGTCCAGGTCCAGGATCGGTCCGCGCGAGGAGGGCAGCCCCAGGGCCACATTCTCGGCCACCGTCAGCGAGGGCACGAGCATGAAGTGCTGGTGGATCATGCCGATGCCGGCGCGGATGGCATCCTGCGGCGAGCGAAAATGCTGCTCCACCCCATCGATCAAGATGCGACCTTCATCCGGATGATACAGGCCGTAGAGCTGGCGCATCAACGTGCTCTTCCCGGCCCCATTCTCGCCCAGCAGAGCATGAATCTCGCCGGCTTTCACATCGAAATCCACGTGATCGTTGGCGAGCACACCCGGGAAACGCTTGACGATGCCCTGCATTTCCAGGGTTTGGATGCTTTTATGGTAGGAGGAGCGGGGTTGGTCAGCCATCGCCTGATTTCTGAGAACCTGTTTGCCGATCAGCTTTCATCGAAACGAGCCTTCTTATCGTTCTTCGTCTCCGCTTACGGGTTGACCGTAATCTTGCCATCCTTGATGCCCTGGATGGCTGCATCGGCCGCCGACTTCACCTCCGCCGGCACGTTGAAGTCTGGATTGTACTTGATCACTAGACCATTGTTCTTGAAGGTCAGATTGTAGGCCTTGCCGCCCACAACACCCTTCTGGACGCTGTCGATCATGTCTTTGATGACACCCGTCCAGTCATACACCTGGCTGGCCACAACGATGCTGGGCGCCAGAGAGGTCTGGTCCCATTGCTGGCCAAACCACAGCACGTTCTTCTCCTTGGCAACGCCAATGGCGCCGACAACCGATTGGGATGAGCCGGTGAGCACGTCAGCCCCATTCTGAATCTGGGTGGTGGCCGCAGCGGCCATCAACGATACGTCGGAGAAGGAGCCGGTGTAGGTAACGTTCACCTTATCATCCGGCTTGGTGGCCAACACGCCCTGCTTGAAACCGTCCACGTACAACTTGGCGTCGCCGGCTTCCACCGGTCCGAGAATGCCAATAACCCCGGATTTAGACAGCATCGCTCCAATCACGCCCTGAACGTAGCCGCCCTGCTCAGCCTCGGCCTGATAGGCAAACACATTGTTGATTCCGTCCTCCTGGAAAGTATCCAGCGAAGTGCCCCAGGCAAAGGCGGTTTTGGGGAAGTCGGGGGCGATCTGCTGCAAGGAGGTGCCGTACTGTGAACCGTGCGCGATCACCAGGTTGTAACCTTTCGTGGCGTAATCACGCAGCGCCGCGGCGGCGTCTGGCACATTGAAGAGATTTTCAGAATAAGCGATCTGCAGCTTGCTCTCTCCGCCCATATCCTTCTGGACGGATAACAGCGCCTCATAGATCGATTGGCTGAATGCGTAATCGTTCTTCGCACTGGGCATGACGATCGCGATCTTGAAAGGGCCCGTGGCCACAGCGGTGGGGGTTGCCGCAGGCGCAGCCGGAGCGCAGGCCGCAACCAGCAGAGTCACCGCGGCTGCAAGCAAACCAACACGGAAAAGGACAGATTTCATTGTTTTTCTCTCCTGTTTAATTTTCAGAACCGGATTGATTTGAGCTGACGGTTTGGTGGCAATATTCAGTCGGGCGACCTCCTTTTTGATTGCTGGGTCTGATCTTTATTTTCGCCGCCAGTCACTGAGCAAATCTGCAAGGGAATTCGCGGCGCATCCGTCTCGCGGCCGGTCAAGCCTCTCCGCGTTCGAACGGTTTGGCCAGAGCAGCGGGCTGCCTGGCGCGATTGGCAGCAAAGGTGAGCGCTAGAATGGTGAGAATGTACGGGAGCATCAACGCAATGTTCGAAGGAATCTTGACGCCCTTGACCTGCAACCACAATTGGAAAGCGTTCACGAAGCTGAACAGCAGCGAACCGCCCAGTACGCCAACCGGGCGCCATCCGCCGAAATAGACCAGCGCTACAGCGATGTAGCCCATGCCGCTGGTCATGTTCTCTTGAAACAAGTTGATGAGCGCCAGGGTGAGCGATGCTCCGGCAATGCCGGCCATCATTCCACCGAAAGTGACCGTCAAATAACGGATGCCCGCCACACTGATGCCCAACGAATCGGCTGCCTGCGGGTTCTGACCTACCGCGCGGATTTTCAAGCCTAGCGTGGTGCGGTTGAGCACATAAGTACTAATGGGCACCATCAAAAAGGCAGCGTACACCAGCAAGGAGTGGTTGAAAAGGGCGTCGCCAAGATAAGGGATATTGCCCAGCAGCGGTATGCGCACCGATGGGAAACCATTGATCGCCACGGTCGAACTCATTAACTTCTCGAACAGAAGGCTGGATAGGCCAAGCCCGAACAGCGAGAGGCCGATGCCGCTGATGCCCTGCTCGGCTTGCAGGGTAACGCTGACCAGGGCCATCAGCAGACCGAGCAATATGCCGGCCGCCGCCGCTCCCAGCAGCCCGAGCCAGAGGTTTCCAGTGATCGTGCTGACGTAAAAACCCGTGAAGGCGCCCATCAACATGATGCCTTCCACGCCCAGGTTCAGCACGCCGGAAGCCTGTGCGAATGTCTCGCCGATCGCGGCGAACAGATAAGGCGTCGCCAGGCGTATGCCCGAATACACGATGCCGAGGATGACCGGAAGGGTGAAAAGATCAGACATGGGTTTGTCTCTTGCGAGCGCGGCGCCTGGAAAAAATCGTGCTGCTGACCACGAACAGGACGATCATGCCCAGGATGACCGTCACAATGGCCGACGGCACCTGCATGGTACGCTGCATCTGGTCAGCGCCGACCAGCAACGCGCCGAAGATGATCGCAGCCGGTATCGCGCCCAGCGGATGAAGCTGGCCAAACAGGGCCACGACGATGCCGGTAAAGCCGTACCCGCCCGAAAGACCGTAGATCATACGGCGCTGAACGCCCATCACCAGCGCCGCTCCAGCGATGCCGGCGAACGCCCCGCCCAACACCAGCGACAGCACCTGGTAGATGCGCACATTGATGCCGGCATAGCGTGAGGCATTCGGATTGAGGCCGACCGCACGGATGCGGTATCCGATCGTGGTGCGCCACATGAAGATATAGACAAGGATCGCCAGGATTAACGCCAGGATGGTGCCGGCGTTCAACAGCGTCTGCGGGACAAGGCGCGGCAGCCAGGCGGCGCGCGGCAGGAGCGCCGATTGGGCGATGCTGGTGCCGGCCGCCACCTCGGCTGGATCGAGCATGGGGCCCGTCAACAGGTAAAGATTGAGTTGAATGGCAATCTGATTCATCATGATCGTGCTGAGGATTTCGTTCACCCCCAGGCGCGCCTTGAGGAAACCAGGGATGCCGCCCCAAGCTGCACCCGCCAGCGCTCCAGCAATGATGCACAGCGGGATCATGACCACCGCTGGCAGATGAGGCAGGCTCAGCGCGAAGGCAGTGGCGGCCAAAGCGCCCACCGTGATCTGCCCCTCGGCGCCGATGTTGAGCACACCACCGCGAAAGGCGATCACGATGCCAAGCGCCACAAATAATAACGGGGTAGCCTGTACCAGCGATTGCGTCATCCCGAACACGCTGCCGACTACCCCGCTCACCAGCGCCCCGTAGGCTGCCAGGGGATTCACCTTGAGCAGCCACAACATGACTGCCCCAATAGTAAGCGCCAGGGGCACCGCTGCCAATGGAAGCAGAGCTTCCAGTGTCTGGTTCGCTACTCGTTTTAGCTCCGGTGTTTCCGGCATTCTTTGGAAATCCTTTTCTCCGACGATGATTGGGATTGGGTTGTTGGTCGTCGGAGTTGGTTATCCGTTCCAGGGAAATGAGATGCAGAGCGCCTGTTTGAATTATAGTGGCTTTTTACTTGTATGACAACTGATCATTTTAGATATTCCTTCCCGTCAACGATTCCGCAAAGGTGACATTTGTCACATTCAAAACGGGTCAGGTTACGGATATTCTGTCATTGGAGATAAGAGGTAATTAATATATAATTAATTTTGTCTGCGGCGCGAAAGCCCGATTGTATGCTTATTGGTGGGGATTCGATCAGTCAAGCGCCTTCCCGCTTAAATAGCTTCCCAATCTTCCCGACAATGGAGTGTATTGAATGACGGGAATCAAGTTTTCATCGTTCAAGCCCCACTGGTTGATCCTGGCTCTTGTCCTGGGAGGAGCATTGATCCTCGGGCTCGTGCTGGCGTGGCCGGAGCGTGCGGATGCATCCCAACCCTCATCGGGTTCCCTGGCGCCAGGGTCGGCCCCCCAACTCACCAATGCGGATTGCCTGCTGTGCCACAGCAAACCCGGCTTCAATGTCCCCCTAGCTGATGGCGAGAAGTTGCCCCTCACCATCGATCCGACCCAATACGGCGCTTCGGTGCATGGCAGCAAGAACATGAGCTGCACCACCTGCCACGTGGACATCACCGAGTTCCCTCATCCCAAACGCACGGCTGAAAGCCTGCGCGAATATGCCGTCCAAATGAGGGACACCTGCAAGACCTGTCACAATGAGCAGTACCAGCTCACCATGGACAGCGTTCACCAGAAAGCCTTCGAATCCGGTAACCAGCAGGCGCCCACCTGCGCCGATTGTCATAATCCCCATACGCAGGGGCGGATTACCGATGCCAAAACCGGTCAAATACTCCCCGCAGCGCGGTTGAACATTCCCCAAGTCTGTGCCCGCTGCCACAATGCCATCTACAACGAGTACAAGGAAAGCGTACACGGTGCAGCGCTGATCGACGCTAACAACACCGACGTGCCCACCTGCATCGACTGCCATGGTGTGCACCGCATCCCCAACCCAACCACGCCCGCCTTTCGCATCAACTCGCCCCAAATTTGCTCCAAATGCCATACCGACAAGGCTCTGATGAGCAAATACGGCATCTCCACGGACGTGCTGAGAACATACGTGGCTGATTTTCACGGCACGACTGCCACCCTCTTCCAAAAGCTGAGCCCAGACCAGCCGACAAACACACCGGTATGCTTCGACTGTCACGGAGTGCACAACATCACTCGGGTGGATGATCCGGTGAACGGTCTCCAACTCAAGCAAAATTTGCTGGCCACCTGCCAGAAATGTCATCCAAACGCCGGGACGAATTTCCCCACAGCCTGGATGGGGCATTACATCGCCGACCCGAAACGTACTCCCCTGGTGTATTACGTGCAGCTCTTCTATAAAATCTTGATCCCCCTGGTGCTGGGCGGTATGGTGCTCTTTGTCGCCAGCGACGTCTACCGCCGCCTGAAAGATCGCCGCAAAGGAGGCAGTCAGGCATGAACGAAACGCAAAAAACCTACACCCGCTTCGAGATTGGGCGGCGCATCGAGCATATTCTCTTGATCGCCTCCTTTACCACCCTGGCTTTGACCGGTCTGCCGCAGAAGTTCAGCACAGTGGGCGTCTCCGATTTCATTATCCGAGTGTTTGGCGGGATCACCAACATTCGAGTGGTGCACCATACTGCTGCGGTGGTTTTCATGCTGGAGGCCGTTTATCACCTTGTGGTGATCGGCTACAAGCTGTTCGTCCTGCAATTGAGGCCCTCCATGTTGCCCGGCACCAAAGATGTACGGGATGCGATTCAGGCCTTCGCTTACAATCTCGGTTTGACGAAGCAACCCCCGCGCATGGGACGCTATACCTTCCAGGAGAAGCTGGAATACTGGGCGCTGGTTTGGGGTCTTGTGGTGATGGCCTTTACCGGCTTCATGTTATGGAACCCCATCGCCACAACCAGCGTTCTGCCCGGGGTAGTCATCCCGGCCGCCAAAGCCGCCCATGGTTGGGAAGCGGTGCTGGCTGTGCTGGCCCTGCTCATCTGGCACACGTATAACGTCCACATTAAGCACTTCAACCAGAGCATCTGGACCGGCAAACTGACCCGAAAAGAGATGGAAGAGGAACATCCCCTCGAGCTGGAAGAGATCGAAAAAGCCAGCCAGATCGACCAGCGGGAGAACGCGCTGGCCGAAAAACGGCGCAAGATCTATTTCCCGCTGGCTGCCGTGATCAGCTTTGCGTTTTTATTCGGCATCTATAAATTTGTCACCTTAGAAGTGACCGCCATTACCACCGTGCCGCCGGCCGAACGCGCCCCGGTGATTCAGGTCCAGACGCCTACTCCACTGCCAACCGAGGAGCCCACCCCGACATCGTCGGCGCCTGCAACCGGAGCCAACCTGACCTGGACGGATGTGATCGGACCGCTCTTCCAGCAAAAGTGCGGCGCCTGCCATGGGCAGGCTGGCGGGCTTAACCTGACCGATTACGCCGCCGCATTGAAAGGCAGCACGAAGGGACCGGTGATCATTCCGGGCAATGTAGATGGCAGCCCATTGGTGGCGCTGCAGGCCGCGGGTGGCCATCCGGGCCAGCTTTCCGCCGAAGAGTTGAATCTAGTTAAGAATTGGATCCTTGCCGGTGCACCCCAATAAACGGAAATTCCTGCGCCAAATGTCCAATCTTTTGCGAAGTAATTTGACCGGGGCGGACTGCATTCCGCCCCTCCATTTTTCTACATAAATTGGTTCTGGGTGATTTTCCTGATTGAAATCCGGACCGCAATCTTGTACGATACAAGTACGAGAAGATCGGCGCCGGATGGGAGGCGCGCTCTCCGGACGGCGTCGGCGGGAGGGCTGTACCATGGAAACCAAAATCGGGGTAGTCACTCACTACTATAATCACCTGGGGGTGGCGGTGATTAAGCTGGATGAGCCCCTCAAGCTGGGCGAAACAGTACATATCCTTGGGCACTCGACCGACTTCACTCAGCGGGTCGGGTCGATGGAGATCAACCATCGCAAAGTGCAATCGGTTGGCGCGGGAGCGGAAGTGGCGCTAAAAGTGGTCGCCCGCGTCCGGCGCGGAGATGCTGTCTTCCGCGTGCCGGAGGGGGAGGAGATTCCTCCGCCAGAGACCGAACCCTCAGGCAGCAATTTTTAATTTGGCAATAAATAAGAATCGAGCGGCAGTCTTTACCCAAGCGCGGCCTTTGCGGTGCGGATGATCCCACACAAGAGCCGAGCGGGTATGGCGCTTCTGCTTCCGAGATGCTGATGTTTCTGAATGTGTAAAAATCGCACCCCGACGATTGCCGGGGTGCGAGCTTATTACCAGATGGAGCGTTCCAACCAATGTTGAACGCGTTCCGCATTGGATGCGTGGATCACCAGTTGCCAGAGGCTGTCACCACATCCTGTTGGTTGATCGGCGTCGGCACGAATTCGAAGCCGTACCACCAGACGACGTTTTGCTTGTTGTTCGCATCCGTCCAGAAGGCGTGGAAGACGTTGTCCGCGCCGACGGCGAGATCGGTGTAGTCGCCGAAGAACCCGCCGCCGAACTGGTTGCGCGTATTAATCGGGTGGGTGGAGACCACGTTCGCCACATTGGTCATCACGTCGCGCACCGCGTAATCCAAGCGGGCATTATGGATGTAATTGCCCAGCTCCAGGCAGTCAATCCGGCCGACGACGTCGGGCGCGGGCTTGGCGCACGTCTGCCAGGGGGAGACAACGTCGGCAATGTAAGCCGAGACGTACACGCGCCCGTTGGGAGCAACTTTTACGGCGGGGAAGACCTGATCGACGCGGCGTGGCGAAGGAGCGCTTAAGGTGCTGCCATTTGGCTGAGTCACCGGATAGCCAACCGCCACCCGATTGGCCCCGTCGTAGGAGGGCAGCGCCAGGACCGGCGAGCTCCAGGTTGCGCCGCCGTCGGTGGATTTGCTCATGAAGACCGCCGCGTGGCAACCATTATTCGTGGAGGCCGGGCAAAAGCCGCCCGTGCTGTCGCTGGTTAATGAATTCCACACCACGTACAGGCTGCCATCCGGACCGGCCGCCGCCGCAGGGAAGCTGTTCACGCGGAAGGCGGTGTTGGCCAGCGGCAGGATATCCACGAGCTTGGAAATTTCCACCGGCTTGCCGAAGGTCACACCACCATCCGTGGACTTGGCCACGTAAATGCTGTCCAAAGTGGCCAGCCTGGTTGCCCCTTCCCAAAAGACGTAAACCGTGCCGTCCGGGGCTACGACCGGGCGAGAACCCTGGTCGTAGAGCACATTGCCGGAAATCAGCTCAGGGCTGCTGAACGTCTTTCCGCCGTCTGTTGAGTACACAAAGGAGATGGGGGACTGAACATAGGCGCCGTTGACCGGATTAAAGATAAAGCGCGTCCACGAAACATACACCCGGTCACGGAATGGGCTGTTGGGATTCGCATCCACATTGATCCACTCTTTGTCATTGAAGACGGCAGGTGAAGTTGTCGGATTGATGAAGGTGGGTTGGGACCAGGTCAGGTTACCGTTTGAGTCAAAGGTCCCTCGATTGACGGTCACAGTGTTGGGTGGAGCTGTACGGTCGAAACCCAGGCCGGCATAATATACATGGCCCTGACTGTCGAAAGCCACCGCCGGATCCCCGCCGGCATCGTAGATGCCGCCCACCAGGTGTTCAACACCTGGAATGAGGGTCCCCGTGTGTTGTGGATCGGTGGCTACACAACACCAGGTCTGGCCGCCGTCATTGGAAAAGTACGTGCCTGAATAGCCGTCGCCCAGGCCCGAGCAAGGCTGACCGTTGATCATGCAGGACCAGGTGCGCGTGACATAATCATTCGCCCCGGCCACGATCCGCATGGGATTGTTTGGATCTACGGCGATGGCGGTTTCATTCTGCGGAGCGGCCGCCGTGTCGCCGTTCACCGTCACATCTGGCGGGAGGACGCTCGATCCATCGAGCGGGCTGGAAAGGACATAAGTGGGCGTGATGGGCGCTGTGGGGACCAAATTGCCCACCTCATTCTGCTCTGCTTCCTGGGTTACGAATGCAGAAAAGCGGATCTGCAGGCCAGCCGTCCCATTTAGTGAAGCGACCTTTCCGGCCAGGGTATTGATGTCGTATGTGGGCGATTGCGCAACCGCCGGCAGGATGCCCGGCCCAAAAGCAAAGCCCAGAGTTGACATGACCAGCACCAGGACAGACCAAAGTCGTGCGCGTCTCATAACATACCTCCTTTCAAACTCTTCTATAGACAGTAAGAAGCGAGCCGATGCAAGTGCTCTTTCATCGTAAGCAAGCGCAGCGCCCGTTTGCGAGCGCAAAATGCAATGGGAGAAGAATCCCCTGACACCACCTCCTTAGAAAGCAACGGCATCACCTGAGGTGATGCCACGATCGGTAGAGATGTAGCGGTAGTTTGAGGTTATCCAACCAAAGGGGGACACCCGCGAACCAGTCGTTCGAGTTACAACAAGGCCGGGCATCCTTGCGGAAATCTGCACAGACCTTGCAGGTTCATTCGTGGGCGTCAGATACATGATGCTTTGGAACCGTTATTGGAAGCGAAATGGAATGTGAACAACGATGATATGGTTATGGATATATTCGACCAACTTGCTCGTGATGTCACGATTATAGCGCAGCCGACTCGGGATGTCCTTAAAGTGAAGTTAAGGTTTTGTAGATTTGCTGAAAATGATTGGCCCGCCGCCGATCAGAACCGGCGGCGGGCTCAGATTTTGCATCCGTGGAAACTCACCCGCGGCGCCTGCTTTTCGATTGGGAGTGCCTACAACTCCTCGTACTTGACCTCCACCCAGCGCTTCTCCTCGGCGCTGCGCGCAATCCTCTCCAGCAGGGCCAGGTTGCGCCAGCCATCTTCGAAGGTCGGGAAACCCGGTTGCAATGTCGGATCACCCGCGTCGATGTAGGTGTATACATCCCGGAAGAGTTGCGTGAAGGTGTCCGGATAGCCCTCGACGTGGCCGCTATGGAAAGCGGCCATCCCTCGCGCCTCGGGGTGAAGCAAAGTCGGTTCTTTTACCAGAATCTCGTTGGGGTGCTCGCGGTGGCCGATCCACAGCTGGTTGGGCGTCTCTGATTCCCAGGCAAGCGAAGCCAGCGAACCGTTGATCTCCCAGCGGAATAGATCCTTGTGACCTGGACTGACCTGCGAAACGGTCAGAGACCCGTGCGCTCCACCTTCGTACATCAGCAAAACCGCGGCGTAATCGTCGCTGCTCATCTGCACCGGATCGCTCTTCCCGGTGAATTCTGGAGATTCGTGGTAAAGGTGGATCTCCTCGCGCGGTTTGTAGCGCACCGGGATAAAAGTGGCAAAATCGGCCATTACTGCCGTGACCCTTAGGCCGGTAATCCAGGTGAGCATGTCCAGCCAGTGGCTGCCGAAATCGGCGATGGCGCGCAACGGCCCGCCCAACTCAGGATCCAGCCGCCAGTTCCAATCGCTGGGCTGGCACAGCCAATCGAGGGCCGAATCGCCGCGCAGAATATGCACCTGTCCGATCTCGCCGTAATGCACTCGGGAGCGCGCCTCCTGAATTTGGGGATAATAGCGCATGTTGAAACACACGGCTCCGACCAGCCCTTTGGAATGCGCCAGTCTGGCCAGCTCGCGCGCCTCGGCCGATTGAATGGTAAGCGGTTTTTCGCACACCACATGCTTGCCGGCCAGGAGAGCGCTGCGAGCCATGGGATAGTGGGCATAATTTGGCGTGCAAATATGCACCACATCCACGCGGGAATCCGCGCACAGTTCGTCAAATGTACTGTAATAATGGTCTAGATTCAGGCGCTCGGCTACCGTGCGCCCCTCCTCTTTCGTAATCCCCAGAATGCCGGTTACTTCGATCCCCAGCCGGCGAAGAGCCTCAACATGAACAGGCCCTACCAGACCAGCGCCGGCGACAGCAGCGCGTAAGCGTTTCATCATAACCTCCCACCCATAGAATATGGTCAAGGATGCGGATCGATATTATAAATCCCATCCCCTTCTCAGAAGGACGGATATTCGCCTGAACGTCTGCGTTGAATATAGCCAGCCATGGCGCGCATGTCAAGCTGCGAATACCGTTCGGACTCGCAAAGCTCTTCGGCGACTTCAATAATTGACTTACATATCCGGCGTAATTCCAATTCACAAAAATAAATGGGGACGCCATAATCAACACAATTGGCGGAAGGCGACTTATCCCCAACCCGCTGAAGGCGGAATGAATGCCCCCTTATGAGATCATAGCTGATCATCGAATTGTTGGCATTTTGAATTATGATTGGATCGCTAAATGCCGGCGCGGCGGCACTCGTTGGTCAAGCCTCGATTGCTTTCTAATCGATAAGCGCTGGAATAATAGAAATTATGTGCTATAATTCTAATTGGCCAGGTGAATTGTGCAGTTCACGTCAAGGCTGGCCTGTCGCTCAAACAGTCGAACGGGGAGCAGGAGGTAAAGCTCATGGCAACACGCGATTTGGGGAAAATCCGCAAGAGCCTGGCCGCCCAGCATCAGGCAATCACGGATTGGATGGCCAACACTCCGGCCGAGAAGCGTTCCACCCGCCTGGGGCCGGAAGACGAGACCGCCGTGCAGGAGCACATCGAGGTGATCAACAGCGCCGCAGAGAAGGCCGCCAATCAGACCCTGGGTATTTGTAAGGTATGCCACCAGACGGTTGATGACGAACTGCTGGAGATGGATTACACCGCCGAAGTTTGTCTGGCTCACTTCTCAGAAGAAGAGTTGCGCCAACTCGAAATGGAGCTGGAGCTTTCTCAGACCGTGCAGAAATCCCTCCTGCCCCAGCAGGTGCCCTCCATACCCGGATTGGATATCGCCGTGTTCAGCCGCCCTGCCCAAATCCTGGGCGGTGACTACTTCGACTTCCTGCGCTACCGCGATGGCGCTCACGGATTGGCCATCGCCGACGTAATGGGGCACGGCATGTCCGCCGGCTTGCTTATGGCCAGCGTTCAGACTGCCCTACGCACCTTCATCCCCGGCGGCCTCACGCCCGGCGACGTGGCCCGCCGTATGAATCGCTTCTTCCTGCACAACATCCACCGAACGACGTTCGTGACGTTAATGCTGGCGCGCTACGAGGTCGATTCGCGCACCTTCCAGTACTGTAACGCAGGCCATAACCCTCCGCTCCTTCACCGTCCTACCGGCAACGGCGGCGGATCGTCGCAATGGCTGATGCCGACCAGCGCTGCCATCGGCTTGAGCGAGAAATTCCGCGCAGGAATGGAGACCGTCACACTTTTGCCTGGCGATCTGCTGCTGCTCTACACCGATGGCGTCACCGAAGCCGTTAACCCGCATGGGGAAGAATTCGGCGCCGCGCGCCTGGAAGAGACCGTGCGGCAGAACGCCCACCTGGCGGCCAAAGACGTCGTACGGGCCGTCCGTCAGGCTGTCCAGGATTTTGCCGCCGGTAAACCCCTCTTCGACGACACCACCCTGGTGGCCTGTAAAGCTGCGGCGTGATAAAAACAAGCAGAAGGGTTCCCGCAGCCTTGACCAATGTCGCCCGGGAACCCTCGCTTTACCATCTCACAGTTTACGGCAAAGGTTGCTTCATCACTTAATCCGCGCGAAAATCAGCATCCCATCGCTGCCGTAGATGTCGTTGGGCAGTTTTTCGATCAACCTGTATTCCCGGTTGAAATCTTCATTCTTCAGCAGTCCAAGACGGCCGTAAACTTCCTGGATGACGACGAAATCCGGCTGCTGGTCCAGGATCAGTTGCGGCGCGACGGCATAGTTGATGGCGTAATATTTCGGGTCAAGGGGATAGTAATTCAGTGTCTCGGGCGAGTTAAGCCCGACGGTGTCGAGAATTAACCCGGGAGTGTAATAGCCCAGCACGCCAACGTCCCCGGCAGCCAGCACAGAACGACGATCTTCCAGCGGCGCGACGATCCCGGCCGCCTGGCGGTAGAGCAGCTCCAGCTTGATGTAAGCCATTTCCGGCGCCGGCCGGTTCGCACCATGGTCCGGATGCAAGCGCCAATCCTGCAAGAGCGAGGCGGAGGGCAGGATCAGCAGCAGAGCCAGGGGGACGGCCGTCCGCCACCGCGCCGGCCGGAGGGTCTGGCGGATGGCAAACAGCCGCCGCAGCAGATCATCGGCGCCCATCAAAATGAACAGAAAATAAGCGGGCAGGGGTGGGGTCAAATACCAGCGAAAGATCAGCGGGTTGGGCAGGGCAAAGGCCAGGAAGTAGATCCACGGGTAAATGACGAAAGGCAGAATGCGTCCATCCATCTTCAGGGCCCTTCGCGCACCTACCAGGAACAGGAATGGGTAGAGGAACAGTCCCAGGCCAACCGCCAGCGGCGCGCCCAGAACGTTTTGCTCCATGAAAGGGGTGGCGTAATGCTGCAGCAGGCGTACCAGCGAATCAAAGGGCGCCAATCGGTAAGCGCCCAGTTTGGCGGTTATGGAATGGGGCAGCGGACTGCCGAAGTACAGCCACCCAAACCCATACCACAAGGCCACCGGCAGAGCAAAGACCAGCACATCCCGCCAGCGGGGACGGCGCTGAGGGTCGCCGCGGCTGCGCAGCAGCCAGTCCAGCCCCAGCGGAAGGAGCAGCAACAGGGCATCCGGACGGGTGAGCAGCGCGAATGCCCCCAGCAGAGCGGTCAACATGCGCCGGTTGCCGAGGTAGGCGGCCATCGCCCCCACCAGAAGCAGCACATAGACGCTGGTCTCGAGGCCGCCGATCGCAAAGGTCACGCTGAAAGGTGCCAGCGCCCAGGCGGCGGCAGCCGCTGCGCCGGCCCTTTCGCCATTCAGTCGCCGCCCCAGGTAAATGAGCAGCAGACAGGTGCCGGCGTCAGCGAATGCATTAACCGCCAGCGCCAGGGCCGGGAAATCAGCCTGCGCCCCGCCGCTCAGCGCGCCCAGGCCGGCCATCAGCAGGGTGTACAGCGGCGTGGTGGTGCCCATCACCCGCTGGCCGGGGTTGAACACGAAGCCATAGCCTTCCAGCAGGTTGCGCGCATAGCGGAAGGTGATGAAGGCATCGTCGATGGTGCGTGGGCCGGGGATCAACCGCGCGGCGATGGCCAGCAGCGCGATCAGGTAGGGATAGAGACGGCGTAGGCTCATGGCATTGGCTGGGGTTCCCCGCTCAAGATAGGGGCATTATACAGCCAGTCCGCCGGTAGGATTCCCCAGTCCATCTGGGCGGTTGATACGTTCATCGCCGCACAAAGGGCAGAAACAGCGGGATTAAATCAATATTTAGATCAGCGGTCATCGTCATCGCCGAATTGCTGATATGTACCACACTGATGCCCGTACCGCTCGAGGAATAATAAGAGCTGGAGTTTGGACGCGAAACGGCGTTAAAGATACGGTTATTCGTGGAACCGGGGTAAGGGTCGCCGCTATCGCCCCTGTTAGGATAGTAACCAGAGGAGCACTCTAAATCAAAATTGCCGTCGGCCTGTTCGAGGGCCACTTTATAATGCTGACTGCTACAAACCCAGTTGTTTACTTGGGCGCATTCAAGATTGTTGCTTCCAATATTTTCATCCACGTGCCAGATTAACAGACCCTGTCCGGGTAAATAGGCATCATAATCATACGCCTGGCGGTTCTCGATCAGGAAGTATTCCTTACCGGTTGTGTTGTTGTACGGGAAAAGGCGAGTGACCGTAGGAGAAGTTTCGGCGGCTGAAAATACGGCGCCTAAACGTTCACTCACGACGTTGTCCACGTTGGACCAGCCCAGTTTCAAGCGCGACCAGGCGTCTGGCCAGGCGGGGGATTCGCCCATATTTTTAACTCCATTCCAACTTCCACCACCCATCAGGCTCCACTCGCCCACACCTTCTGAAGAATAATCGGTATCGTACAGATCGGGCAGGCCAAAGAGGTGCCCGACCTCGTGGGCGAAGACGCCGACGGTCATATCATTGGGTGAGGACCAATATTCCGGTTCTGTCGAATATGGATAGACGGTTTTCCCATCCACGGATAGTCGCGTATTCGTCACCCATTGATGGGACCAAATCTCATTCGAGCAACCATATTCAGCTCCGCAGCCCGCGTGGATCACAATCAATCCATCGACGATGCCATCGCCGTCGTTGTCGTATTTCGAAAAATCAACCCTGGGATCTGCCAGCGCGACGGCATCCTCTACCATCTTCTGGGCATTTTCGGGATAATTTCCAACTCCATTATATCCGCCAACATAATGCGTAAGTTTTTGAGGCAGGCGCAGCCAACCGATGCTGCTTGGCATGTTTTCGGTAGTTAGGGTCAGGTTACCATAGGAGACGGTTTGGTAGTAATTCCTCAAAGTGCCAAAGCTGTCGCCAAACAACAGGTTGTCAAAGAAAGACGGGGATGTCGCTGCCGGCTTATCGGGGAAATCCACCAGCAGCGCCAATACCTTGAACATCCCGCTCAGATGCTGCGGCGCTTTTACCGGTTGGTCGATGCCCTGGCTGCGCTTAAGCGTCAGCGAACTCACCGCTTCCGGCAGACTGGCTTTGCCCTCCTTCGCCATCTCGATCAGGCG